>Ga0335082_10000058_pt1 | contig 108346 bp, 107 predicted proteins | sample Lox_Sample_41_FD_206718 | JGI IMG/M metagenome (GOLD analysis project Ga0335082, IMG submission 206718) | Soil microbial communities from Loxahatchee National Wildlife Refuge, Florida, United States - Lox_Sample_4.1 | ecosystem: Environmental > Terrestrial > Soil > Wetlands | place: USA... | reverse complement strand
TTCGGAATTTTTCCGAGCGCCCCCGCGATCTCCTTCTGCTCCTCTGCCGACGGCGTACACACGTTCAGCATGTTGACCTTAACCTTGGGCTGTTGCGATGCCGAGTCGGCAGGTTGCTGCGAAGCGGACGCCTGCCCCGCATCCTGTCCAACGCAAGGCAGCAATAATAAAGATGTCAAAAGAAGAACAACCGGGATTCTAGCCACGCCGGAATTCTAAACGAGATGCCAGCCAAATTCGAAATCGTTATATTGTCATTCCGACGGCTCGCGGAGCGAGCACGGAGGAATCTGCCGTCCCCTACACCGCCACAAAACCAAAAGCTCCTGTCTTTCTGAGCGAAGTGACGCGACGAAGGAGCGCCCACGCAGTCGAAAAATCCCTACCCTCCCAAAAGCCCTCGCAATCCCCGCAGATTTTGACTTCCCTGTGGAACTGTGTGTCCCCTGTGGTGAAAGGCTTTCCGAGCCCCGAGCCGCCATGACTCCCCCTAAGCAACCGTCGTAGAATTGAAACATGGCGAATTTGACTCTTGTCTACGGTATGAGGCTCCTGCCCTCCGAAGACGTGGCTGAGGTCGGCGACGCAACGGTGAAGCTCGCCAACGGCCGCGAAACCCACGTGACCATGCACATCCTCGAAGGCAGCAAGGAAGAGATTGAAAAACAGTTGCGTACCAGTTTGGAAGCGTTCTTTGATCTATATCCGGAAATCTAACTCCCGCGTCTGGAGTGACTCGTCACCGTTGCCAAGGGCCGATCCGCGATACGCTGAACACCATTGCCGTGAGGTGTCAAGCGGTTCCCGCATCAGAGTACGTAGCCTATAATTCTTCATCTTTCAACGTCCGGCTGAATCATGGAATGGTCTTACCCAGAATTACGTGGCAGGCTGATGAAGGCCGATCTTTGGCCTCAAGGCAAGATGGCCCGCCTCGCCTGCTATCTCGCCGGACTCGCCGTCGTCCTGTTCCTCCTCGAAGAGATCTCCCGCCTCATCCATCTCTCCTGGGGCGAACACCTCGGCGGATGGATCAGCTTTCTCGCCTTCGTCTCTGGAATCCTCTTCTTCATCCTCGCGTTTCGCTGGGTCCGCCGCCGCATTCTCTGGCGTCTCCGCAATCGCCTGATCGTCACCTACATATTTATAGGTGCGATCCCTGTCGTCCTCCTCGTGGCCATGGGCGTCATCACCCTTTACGGCCTTGGCGGACAGTTCGCCGTCTTCGTCGTCACCTCCGAGATTGATGCACAGCTCCGCAGCCTGGAAGCCGTCAATGGTGCCATTACCAACGAACTCGCGGCCCACATCGAGCGTGGCGATAAAGCCACTCCCGAATCGCTAGCCGGCCTCCGCAAGCGTGATCCCGCATGGAACACGCGCCAGGTCTGCGCCTGGTACGACGACAAGCCACTCCCGCTCTGCAGCCAATTCCAGGGCACAGGTCTCACGCCCCCGGCCTTCTCCAAAGCCAAGTTCGACGATATCGTCCAGGACCACGACCAGCTCAACCTCCGCGTCGGTTCTTCCATGCAAGTCGGCGCCGACAAGCTGACAGTCGTCACCAGCGAGCCGTTCGACAAGAACCTCGTCGGAAGAATCGCCGTGGGCTTGGGGGAGATCGCTCTTTATACTCCGGTCATCAAGATTGAAGAGAACCGATCCGGTCACACTTCCACAAAGAAATCTGATACCGGCTTCGTCATCACCGAAAAGCAACCCGACGGCGAGAAGCGACAGGACGCTGAGTTCCATGCCGCTTTCACGGTAGGCAGCGTTCCTGAACCCGCCGCAGGTTTCGATCCTGAAATCACCTTTCCTGCACCACTAGCGGTGATCGACTGGCCAAGCGGCGAACACGCCAAGATCGGCCCAGCATTAAAGGTCACGACTCGCCCCACGGTGCTTTACAGCCACCTCTTCGCGGCCTTGGGAAAGTTTGTGACCGGCGTAACCTACATCCTCGCCAGCGTCGCCATCTTTTTCGCGATCATCGAACTGATCGCGCTCATCATCGGCACGCGCATGACCCGCACCGTCACCGCGGCCGTCGCCCAACTCCACGACGCCACACGACATGTCGATCGCGGAGACTTCAGTCACCGCATCCCCGTCCGCTCCACCGATCAACTCTCCGATCTCGCGCGCTCCTTTAACTCGATGACAACGTCCATCGAGAAGCTCATCCAGGAACAGAAAGAAAAGCAGCGCCTCGAAAACGAACTCGCCATCGCGCAAGAAGTTCAGGCTCAGCTCTTCCCTCGCGAAGGACAAGTCAAAGATCTCGAATCACTCGAAGTCCACGGATTCTGCCGCCCCGCCCGCACCGTCAGCGGAGACTATTACGACTTCCTCGCCGCCAGTTCCCAGAAAATGATCCTGGCAGTCGGCGACATCAGCGGCAAGGGCATCTCCGCCGCGCTCCTCATGGCGACCATCCACTCCGCGGTCCGCGCCTACAGCCTCGAAAGTCTTCCGCAAATGCGCGAGCCGGTGGGCGTCGGCGCAGTCTCCGGATCCGGCATGATGGCTACCTGGCCCGAAGGCATCGAGGTCTCTCCCGGAGCTCTGCTCGGCCTGCTCAATCACCAGCTCTACGACAGCACGCCCGCGGAAAAATACGCCACGCTATTCCTCGGCATCTACGACGGACGCAACCGACGCCTTACCTACAGCAACGGCGGACACCTGCCTCCAATCCTGATCAGCGAGGATGGATCGATCCGCCGCCTCGAAGCCGGAGGCACCGTCGTCGGTCTTTTCGACAGCATGACCTACGAAGAAGGCTCCGTTGAAATGCACCCTGGAGAAATCTTCTTGGCCTACAGCGACGGCGTCACCGAACCAGAAAATGAATTCGGCGAATTCGGTGAACAACGCCTCATCGACCTTGTCCGCCAGAACCGCGACCTGTCTCTTCCTCTGATAAGCCAGGTCGTAACCCAGGCTGTCGACGACTGGATCGGCGACAACGAACAACCCGACGACGTAACCCTGGTCCTGGCCCGCGCCCGCTAAACGTATTCGTTCCCATCTCCGAAAAATTGTCATCCTGAGGAGGGCGATGTTTGCCCGACTAAGGACCTGAGCGAGCCGCGCAATGCGTCGCGGTTTTTGCGACGCAACAAATGCGCGCTTTGGCTCGCATCTTTATTGTCATCCCGAGCGAAGTGGACGCGATGAAGGAGCGGCCACACAGTCGAAGGCTCCCTATGCGCGTCCCTGAAATTAGACGATGCAGGGAATTCTCACAAGCGCGTCCCTGTGTCCCTCCGTGATCCCTGTGGTGAACTGTTTTTCTCAGCGCACTCAGCGGCAGTCCCCAGCGATCTCAGTGGTAAAAAGCTATAGCTGAGGACTCACGACTCAGGACTATCTAAATCCTCTTTTCCTTCCACTTCCCTCTCCGAAACAGCACCGCACTAGCCGCCGCAATCGCCCCCTCCGCGATGACAATCGCCCAAAACGCCCCATTGGACCGCCATCGAAGCGTGATAGCAAGAAAGTAAGCCAGCGGAATCTCCAGCATCCAAAACCCAAAGAAATTCACAATCGTCGGAGTGATCGTATCCCCAGCTCCATTGAACGCCTGCAGCATCACCATCCCGTACGCGTACCCAATATTTCCGTAGCTGATAATCCGCAAGCATGACGCCCCGAGCGGCACCACCACCGGATCGTGAATGAACAACCGCACAATCGGCTCCGCAAAAATCACAAACACCACGCCGACCAGACCGAGAAAGAGCATGTTATAGAACCCAGTGCGCCACACCGCCTTCTCCGCGCGGTCCGGTTTCTGAGCGCCCAGGTTCTGCCCGACCAGAGTCGCCGCCGCATTGCTCAACCCCCACGACGGCATGATCACGAAGATGACAACCCGGATCGCGATCGTATATCCCGCAACAGCCGCAGCCCCGAACATGCTCACAATGCGCACCAGCCCGATCCAGCTCGTATGCGCGATTGCGAACTGCAGGATGCCCGTAAGCGAAACCCGAATCAGATTCCACAAAACGTCGACGCGGACGCGCACCTGTCGCGCAAGAATGTGAATACGCTCAGTCCCCTTCATCAGCCGGTAAAACTGGTACAGAACTCCAACGCTGCGTCCCGTGAACGTAGCCAGAGCCGCTCCATTCACGCCCAGCTTCGGAAACGGTCCCAGCCCAAAGATCAGGCACGGATCGAGAATCAGATTGATAATGTTCGAGACCCACAGCAGCCGCATCGCGATCGCCGCATCACCCGCTCCTCGGAAAATCGCGTTGTTCAAGAACAACAACAGCACCGCAAAACTTCCGCCGAGCGCGATCCTCGTGTAACCACTCCCTATCGCAACAATCTGTGGAGTTGCTCCCATTAGCCGCAACAGGTGCGGAGCGAAAACGAAACACGGCACACCGATCCCCACCGACACAATCAGACCAAGAAAAATCGCCTGCACCGCTGCAACCGCCGCGCCCTCTGGATCTTTCTCTCCAATGCGCCGCGCCACCATCGCGGTAGTCGAAAGACTCAGCCCCATGCCCACAGCGAACACCAAAGACAGCATCGACTCAGTCAGCCCGACCGTCGCAACAGCATCCGCGCCCAGCCGCCCCACGAACGCCACATCCACCACAGCAAACAAAGACTCCAACACCATCTCCAGCACCATCGGCACTGCAAGCAGTAAAATCGCCCGGTTCAAATTGGTGCTGGTGTAGTCGGCATGCGATCCGCGCACCGCCTCCCACAGCTCCGCCCAGATGGAGCGCCTCTCCGCTCCAACGGCCTCAGTAACATCGGCAGTCGTCCCCATAGAAAAACCTTGAACTTTCCGCAAGCCAGACCGAAAGCGGTCCGCCGCAAACTAGATATGTAGAGAAAGCGAGAGCCCGAACACCGGGCAAGAATGGAGGCGAACTAACGAGGGATTATCATCCGGTACCTCAGCCAGAATCGTTTCGACGATTGGGTCCCCACACGAAACGAACAGCTGCCGAAGATCTTACCATATCCTGCGGCATTGTCATCCCGAGCGAAGCGGACGCACCCATGTGGAGCGGGCGCCCCGCCCGCTGCCGTTGACTTTAGCAGACAGAGAGAGAACTAATGTTGGCTACAAACCCCTGACGCAACCGTGGAAGAGCGGCCCTTCGAGGGCCGCGTCAAAACGCCAAAAAAAAAGGAATAGGGGGCTTTGGCCCCTGCCCGCTGCCAAACCTTTCTCTCCTCACGCCGTCGAACCTATGTTCCAATATGACCCCGGAGAGCTCCATGAGCACCACACTTCAAACCGCTCCCGCCGTCTCAACGCCCACCTCCACCGCGCGCATCGCTTCCATCGACATCCTTCGCGGCGCGGTCATGATCCTGATGGCGATCGATCACGTCCGCGTCTATTCCGGCCTCCCCGCCGGAGGCCCTACGCCCGGCATCTTCTTCACTCGCTGGATCACTCACTTCTGCGCTCCGGCTTTCATCTTCCTCGCCGGCACCAGCGTCTTCTTCTATGCGCGCAAGCACACCGACACATCGCGCTTCCTCGCCATACGCGGCCTCTGGCTGATTTTTCTGGAGCTCACGCTTCTCCGCTTCGCATGGACATTCAACTTCGACTTCATGCACTACGAAATGGCCGGAGTCCTCTGGGTGATTGGCGTCTGCATGATTCTGATGGCGGCACTCGTGAAACTGCCGCTCCCGATCACCGCAGCGATCGGCGTAATCATCATCGCCGCCCACAACTTGGTGGACCCACATCTCTTCCAGATCGCGAATAACCTGAACGCCAGCAAATTTTCCGGCCTGTGGAAGATCCTCTATATCGGCTTCTTCGCGGGCCCAATCCAATTCGGACCCGATGGCCCCAACCTGATCGTGCTCTACTCGATCATTCCCTGGATCGGCGTCATGGCTGCAGGCTACGCCTTCGGAAAAATCCTGACTCTAGAACCGTCGCGCCGCAACCGCATTTGCCTTTTCATCGGAGTAGGCGCAATCGCGCTCTTCCTCGTCCTCCGCGGATTCAACCTCTACGGAGACCCGCGCCCCTGGCGAAGCCCGACACCCGAGCATCCAATGCCCGCACTTCTCTCTTTCCTCAACTGCAACAAATACCCGGCCTCGCTCAATTATCTGTTGATGACGCTAGGCCCCATCATCGCCCTGATCCCAGTCCTGGAAAACGCCCGCGGCGCCGTGGCCCGAGCCATCACCGTCTTCGGACGCGTGCCGTTCTTCTTCTACGTCCTCCACATCCCACTGATTCACGCGCTAGCGTTGATCGTCTCCAAAATCCGCGAAGGAGCCGTCAACCCCTGGCTGTTCACGAATCACCCCATGGGCAATCCCGAACCTCCAGACGGCTACACTTGGAGCCTTCCTCTTCTTTATGTAGTGTGGGCAATCACGATCGCACTTCTCTACCCAGCCTGCCGCCGCTTCGCAGAAGTAAAAGCAAAACGCACCGACCCCTGGCTCAAATACCTGTGACCATTCAGAGAATAAACGTAGGTCGGAGCGAAACCTGAATTGTCATCCTGAGTGAAGTGGACACGAGCGAAGCGAATGGCCACGCAGTCGAAGGACCCCGAGCGCGACTCAATCTTCGATGCAGCGTCAGGGAATTACCCGATAGATGCGCATCCAACACCCCAGCCGCGAAGCGGCGAAAGAATACAGCCCACGGCGCAAGCCGTGGGAAATACCAGAGCAAGCGAGCAAAGCCCCGAAGGGGTGAAAGAAAATCCGCAAGCCAGGAAATCGTACTGACCACGCGATCAAACTCCAATACCCTGTCATCCTGAGCGAAGTGGCCGCGACGAAGGAGCGCCCACGCACTCGAAGGACCCCGAACTCGACTCAATCTGCAATGCCACGTCAGGGAATTTCCGCAATACATCCCGTTGCAGACACCAGCCGCGAAGCGGCGAAAGAATACAGCCCACGGCGCAAGCCGTGGGAAATACCAGAGCAAGCGAGCAAAGCCCCGAAGGGGCGAAAGAAACACCGCAGGCCAGCAAATCGTTCCGACCACGCAATCAACTTCAATGCCCCTGTCATCCTGAGCCCACGCGCTCGAAGTATCCCTACCTGTCAACCGAAGTCGGAACGCAAGGGAATTCCCTGTGGTGAAAAGGCCTTTCTCAGCGCACTCAGCGGCAGTCCTCCGCGCTCTCAGCGGTAAACGCTTTCGATCAATTCCCCAACGCCTCCAGCATCTTCTTCTCAATCCCACGAAACGCCGCCGGATCCCGCACATACTCCGTGAACGATTGAATCGCCGCCTGCGAAAGCTGATCCGCCAGCGCCGGATTCTTCTGCCTCAACACCGTCAGCAACTCGTAATCTTCAACCCCCTCTCGCATCGTCTCCAACCGGATCGAGCTGTATACCGACTTCCCAGCCTTGTCCGGATAAACGATGAATGCATCCCCGGAAGGCAGCAACTGCGTGTTCGCATCAATCACAGGCTGCGTGTCCTTCACCGGGTCCGGAGTCCAGAAGTTCCAGCCCCAGTGCAAGAATCCCGTAAATCCATACCGGAAGTTCAGCCAATGCAAAAGTCGCACTTTCAGCAGCGGATAGTCCATCAGCCGGTTCAAATACCGCTTGTTCGGAAACAGACATGTGTAGAACCACACCTCATGCCCGCTCTGCATCCGGTCGCGAATCAAATCCATCTGCGAATCGAACCGCCCCAGCTGCGGTACCCAGATGTCGCAATTGTTTTTCAATTCATCCCGCATCTCCGACGCGTCGATCGCATCCATCGTCAGCACGCCGGGCAAATTCTTATGCACAAGTTCGCCGACGCGCGCATATTGCGGCGGCTCGTTGCCGTGCGGCTCATCCAGAATGTGCTGCAAATATATCGACTTCCAATTCTTCTCCGTCAGATGCGCGTTCAGCGCCGACAGAAAATTCGTTAAGTACGGCTCAACTCGAGGATCATCCGGCGCAAGATCCTGCCGCACGATCTTACCGTTCTCGATTACGAACGCCGGAACGGTCAACGCCGCATCGTAACTTCCCGCGCGCCCGAGCAGGTGGCCACCCTCGATGTACCCGATAACTCCGGCCCTCCGAAACGTCTCGACCCAGCGGTCGAAATTTGCAAAGTCGTAGGTCAGAGCACCGCCGTCTTCGTGCGGCGCAACTAGGTCCATCAACGGAGTCACGACCATGTTCTGCCGATGATCCGCCATCACCTTCCCGAAATTCTCGATCATCGTCCACCACGCGTCAGAAAACTGCGGCGCATCATAAAACTGGCGCGAGGCAGCGTCGCTCACGTTGAACCAGGTAGTGACCTTCAACGTGCGCTGGCTGGGAACCGTTGCCGAAACCACGTGAATGCGAAATTCCTTTCGCGCCACGCTTTTGTCTTCCACCCGCACATCCAGCGTTCCGCGATACACGCCGATAACGGCATCGACGGGAACCGTCACCGTGATCCACAATGAATGCGTCCGGTTTGCATCCAGATCCATCGGCATATTCCACAGCGGATCGGGATACCATCCCGGCGCCTCCCCGATCAGTTCGTCCTCAGGAGTATTGTCCGTGTGCGATCCAACCACCACGTATCCAACACGTCGCACCGTCACGCAATCACAAGGCTCACCCTTTGCATTCTTCAAGCTCACATCGGCGCTGAGCCCTTTCACCACTTTCGCCGATCGCATCGCAAACTGAATGCTCAGATGCTGTCCGCGCGCCGCCCAATACTCCGGCGCACCCGAAGATGCCGCCGCGGGTCCAGCATTCGCAAACACCTTCGTCAGCGAATCCACCGGCCAAACTTGGATTTTTCCAACCTGACCCGCCGCAACTCCAGTGCCAATGAATAAGCTCAGAAAGACAACCCCTCTTCGGATTAAAAACATTCCTTTGCTCCCGGTGCATGAATGACAAAATGCATAGCCGATTTTTCCTCGGCGGACTGAACGAGCCAGTCTAACCCCGACGCACCCTATCTAATACGGGAAGTGGTCTGTGTCCCAGTGCCCCTGTCACACCAGCCCGTGGCCTGAGTCACAACTGTGGAAGATCGGCCCCCTCGCCTGGCCCGAGTCATAGCCGTGGAAGAGCGGCCCCTCGCCTGGCCCGAGTCATAGCCGTGGAAGAGCGGCCCTTTAAGGGCCGCGTCAGGGTCCCTCCAGGAACATTGGGCTTTAGCCCCTGCCCGCGCACCCTCTCCCGTCCACCCCCCAATTTCCGCTATTCAACTCTCCCCATTCCACTTACACCCAAAACCATTGCATCCCCGCACCCCCTCTGTTAGCCTCTTTCAAGGACTTCCTCCCAGTCCGCCGCGGCAACCGCGGCCAGTTGGATTTCCGCTGGCGAACCGACAAATAAACGTTGGACCAGGTGCGTAACGACTTGCCCTGAAGCCCCGCGGCCCAGTGCAATCTTAAGGAGACAAATCATTGCCATCGAAAAATCGTTTCTTGTTCACTTCTGAATCCGTAACGGAAGGCCATCCCGATAAGATCGCCGACCAGATTTCCGACGCCATCCTCGACGCCTGCCTCACCGACGACCCCGTCAGCCGCGTCGCTTGCGAAACCCTCACCGCCACCGGCCTCGTCATGATCGCCGGAGAAATCACCACCAAGGCCTACGTCGACTTCCAGCAGGTCGTCCGCGGCACCGTCCAGTCCATCGGATACGACAACGCCCTCCACGGTTTCGACTGCAACACCTGCGCCGTCATCTCCAGCATCAACAAGCAGTCCGGCGACATCGCCATGGGCGTAGACACCGGCGGCGCCGGCGACCAGGGCATGATGTTCGGATACGCCGTCAATGAGAATTCGGATTACATGCCGACTTCCATTTCGCTGGCGCACAAGCTGACCATGCGGCTTTCGAAAGTCCGCAAAGATGGAACGCTTCCCTTCCTCCGGCCCGACGGCAAATCCCAAGTCACAGTTGAATACGACGCGAACGGCAAAGTGATCCGTGTTGACGCCGTTGTGATTTCCACGCAGCACGCCGAGACCGTCTCCAACGACGAACTCCGCGCCGGAATTCTGAAGCATGTCATCCAAGCCGTGATTCCGCCGCAGCTTCTCGACGAAGACACCAAGTACCACATCAATCCCACGGGACGCTTCGTCATCGGCGGCCCCATGGGCGACACCGGACTCACTGGCCGCAAGATCATCGTCGACACCTACGGCGGCATGGGACGTCACGGTGGGGGCGCCTTCTCCGGAAAAGATCCGACCAAGGTCGACCGTTCCGCAGCTTACATGGCGCGCCACATCGCGAAGAACGTCGTGGCCGGGGGACTCGCCGACAAGTGCGAAGTCCAACTCGCGTACGCGATCGGCGTGGCCGATCCAGTGAGCGTGCTGGTTGAAACGTTCGGCACCGAGAAGTGCGATCCGGCCATCATCCCGGACATCATTCGTTCGCACTTCAAGCTGACGCCTCGGGGAATCATCGAGTCGCTGAACCTGCGCCGTCCTATATATAAGAAGACGGCAGCCTACGGCCACTTCGGACGCACCGATCCCGACTTCACCTGGGAAGCAACAGATAAAGCCGCCAAGCTCGCCAGCGATGCCGGCGTGAAGGAACCAGCGTTAGCAAGAAAGTAGGAGCATTCAACCACCAAGGACACGAAGGAACACAAAGGATTTCCTTCGTGAACCTTAGTGTCCTTCGTGGTTCAAGCTTTTGATCTGTTACTCGGGACTAGTCCCAAAGTCGCAAGAGCACGCGAGAATTCGACACGTTACCACTACGGAATTTTGACGTAATCTGAGAAAATAAGTGCGGACTACAAATTAAGCCGTAATCCCCCGAGCGCCACGAAGCGCGCCATAAATCAAAAAAGCTAGAAGCTAGCAGCTAGACGCTAGCAGCTAATAAAGAGGAGCAGCATGTCAACCGCCGCCATCAACTGCGACATCAAGAACATCGAACTGGCCGATCTGGGAAAGAAACGCATCGAGTGGGCGAACCAATCGATGAAAGTCCTGCAGATCATCCGCAAGGAATTCATCAAGAACCAGCCGCTGCAGGGCGTGCGCATCTCGGCCTGCCTGCACGTCACCGCCGAGACCGCCAACCTCGCCATCTGCCTGCGCGATGGCGGAGCCGACGTCGTCCTCTGCGCGTCCAACCCGCTCTCCACGCAGGACGATGTTGCCGCCTCGCTCGTTCGCGACTACAACATCCCCGTATACGCCATCAAGGGTGAGGACAACGACACCTATTACCAGCACATCATCGCCGCCATCGATCACAAGCCGCAGATCACCATGGACGACGGCGCCGACCTCGTCTCCCTCCTCCACACCAAGCGCACCGACGCCCTCACCGGCGTCATCGGAGGCACCGAGGAAACCACCACCGGCGTCATCCGGCTGCGCGCCATGTCGAAGGAAGGCGTCCTCAAGTTCCCCATCGTCGCCGTCAATGACGCCGACACCAAGCACCTGTTCGACAACCGCTACGGCACCGGACAGTCCACCATCGACGGCATCATCCGCGCCACCAACTTCCTTCTCGCCGGATCCAAGTTTGTCGTCGCCGGTTACGGATGGTGCGGCCGCGGCCTCGCCTCGCGCGCCCGTGGCGCCGGAGCCGAAGTCATCGTCACTGAAGTCGATCCCACGAAAGCCCTCGAGGCCGTGATGGACGGATTCCGCGTCATGTCGATGGAAGAGGCTGCCAAGCTCGGTGACGTCTTCTGCACCGTCACCGGCAACAAGAGCGTGCTCGCGAAGCAGCACTTCGCCCTGATGAAAGACGGAGCGATCATCTCGAACTCCGGACACTTCAACGTCGAAATCGACATCCCAGCTCTCGAAGCCATGTCGTCCTCGAAGCGCACCACACGCAACTTCGTCGACGAGTACTCGCTCAAAGATGGTCGCAAGATCAACCTCCTCGGCGAAGGACGCCTCATCAACCTCGCCAGCGCCGAAGGCCATCCCGCCAGCGTCATGGACATGAGCTTCGCCGATCAGGCCCTCAGCGTCGAGTTCATGGTGAAGAATGCGAAGACGCTCGAAAAGCGCGTCTACAAAGTTCCCGACGAGCTAGACAAGCGCGTAGCCAAACTGAAGCTGGAGTCGATGAGCATCAAGATCGATAAGCTAACGCCAGAGCAGGAAGAGTACTTGGCAGGCTGGTCGGAAGGAACGTAAGCGTGTGGCGCGGGCGCCCCGCCCGCGGCTTTTGATTTTGAACTGTCAGGCGGCCCGGACGTTTCGGGCCGCTGATTTTTTTTGCTACCAGGCCGGCTTGCCATCCTGGAAACGAAGCGTCAGCGTCTCGCCGTTCTTGACGACTTCGCGCGCGAGAATGAGGTCCGCTCCATCCTGCTTCACCTTCGATCCGGTGATCTGAATCGATTCGTCCGCTTTGAACGCAATGCCCAGTTCATCAAGGAAGCTTTTCGGGCAGAGGAAAATCTGCACCGCATCTTTGTCTTTGTCCTTGTCGGAACCGGTTTTGGTCAAAAGATACGCAACAGGTTTCCCGCCGGATGGCGGAACAAGCTTGAATTCCGCGACAGTCACTTTGAGTGTAGTCTCTGTCGTCCGATCGTACTTGATTGGCGCCTGGGAAAACGCGGCAGACGTGAGAACGCCGACGGCGGCGAGTTGCAGCAGATGCTTCTGAAACGGGACAGAAGGACTCATCGCAGAACCCTCCCGGGGTCGGAATGTTAGGACGATTCCGGGTAAGAAATCAATGAGAATTATGAGGCAAGCCGTTTTCGATCGTGATTCGGGGGGATGCCCGCGTCCGTCTAAGGGATCCGGAGAGTCTGGTAGCTTCGACAGCCGTGTGAATCAGCGTGAAAGAGCGGCCCTTCAGGGCCGCGTCACCGCCACCAAAAATACAGGGCTTTAGCCCCTGCCGGTCCCGCTCGCATCCTTACTTCTTCGGAAAGCCCGCCTCGTTCTTGATCTCGCGAATCTGCTGGATATGCCGCTCCGCGTGCGTGGAGATCTCCAGCATCCACTGCCAGCAGTCGATCACCTCCGGACCGCCTTCTCCAAAGCTGTGCGCGCGCATATCGTCATTCGTGGTCTTGATGTAATCGATCATCGTGGCCCGCAGCGTCTGAAACTTTCCTAGCGCGACGTCCATATCTTTATAAGTATCGACCTTTTCGTGCCCGCCGCCGGTCTTGGTATGCACCACGCGATCGATGCCATACCACATGATGTCCGCGTCGGTAGCAACTGACTTCTTGCCGCTCATATCCGGCGCCTTCTTAAGCGCCGCCTGGATCTCTCGCCAGTAGTCCGGCTCCGCCACCGCCAGATGCGAAACCACTTCCCGGATACTCCACCGGTCCGGCGACGCCTTGTACTCCAGTTGCGCCGGCGACAACCCGCGCACCTGCTCGGCCACCATTTGCGTGGTCATCTCAAAGTGCACCAGCAAGTGCCGCCGATCGTTATCGCCCATCGGAGCGGCAAACACCCGGACTGTCATCATCACAACCAGCAAAGGCACAATTTTGATCGTCTTCATGGAGGTCCCCCAAGCCTCCATTTAGACCGATCCCAACAAAGAAGGTGAGCACGGTCGCTCGGAGCGATCGTGGAAGAGCGGCCCTTTAAGCTCCGCAACGCTGCTCCGCTGAGAAAAAGAAGTCAACCAATGTGCGGGTGTGCCGAGAGTCGCCAGCCTGTCGTGGAGCGGGCAGCCCCGCCCGCGGATTTTGATTTTGATTTTCGCTCGTCATCCTGAGGGCGGCGCCATTTGCCTGTCGAAGAGCTGCCCTGAAGCCGAAGCAACAATTGTCCTGTAGCGATAACCGCAAGGTCTACCCCGTGCACCCGATTGTCATTCGCCGAGCGAAACCCTATCCATGATGAAGGTCTCAGATTCTGCTGGTTCCTCCAAGGGCCGACTCTGTACCAATACTTTGAAACGGAGAACTCATGTACCACCACATAAAAAAGTTGATGTATACCGTGAACGTCGGCACGCCGGACCCTCGCTTCGGGAATATGTTGCTCGAGCAGTTTGGCGGAGCCAATGGTGAACTGGCTGCTGCCATGCAATATTCAATTCAAGGCCTGAACTGCGATGATCCCGAGCGCAAGGACCTGCTAATGGACATCGGGACCGAGGAACTCAGCCACCTGGAAGTCGTCGGTACCCTCGCCCGCCTGCACCTGAAGCCCATGAAGAAAGATCGCGACGCAGGAGAGGTTGATCCGCTCATCGCCATCGCCGGCGGAGGCGGCGTCAGCTTGTTCAATTCCATGGGCGACGCATGGACCGCCGACTACCTGAAAATTACCGGCGAACTGGATGTCGACCTGCGCAGCAACATCGCTGCCGAGGCCCGCGCCAAAATCGTCTACGAGCGCTTGCTTGATTTCTGCGACGATCCGGGCTCCAAGGATGCACTCCAATTCCTGATGACTCGCGAAATTACCCACATGAAGGCGTTCACCGCTGCTCTCGAGAGCCTCGGCAAGTCGCCCTTTTCCATCGGCAAAATACCGCCAACCCCTGTTCTGGTCGATCAATACTTTAACGATTCGACTGGAGAGGGCGATGAAGGCGAGACCGACGCGCGCGGACCCTGGAACGAAGGCGGCGATTGGCAAATCGTCGAAGTTCCGGAACTCAAAGAAGGCGTCGAGAATTTCGAAACCGCCAACGGTGGAGTCTCCGGACGGGGAAAGAAACAGCGAGCAACTGCGTCCGAGCATAAAACCCGAAAATCCGCGTAACCCAATTCAAGCGTAAGACGAAAAAGCGGCCCCGCGTTGAAGCCAAAGGGCCGCTTTTTGATTTTGTTTTTGCGTCGTCCTCCCGAGGCCGCCGAAGTGAACGCCACAAAGGAGCGCTCACTTGTCAGGGCCGTGGCAGAGCGTCCCTTATGGAAGGGCATCCCTTGTGGAAGAGCAGCCCTTGTGGAAGAGCGTCTCTCGTGGAAGAGCGGCCCTTTAGGGCCGCGTCAAGCCAAATAAAAACTCCACCGGGCTTTAGCCCGGCAATGCGTGCTCCATTTCTCGTGGTTTTGCCATAAAGCCTGCCCTGGGCGGAGTCAAAGGGGGGGTTTGATCGTGGCCGAAATTGCGGACCGATTCTATTCGTCCCACACCAAACTGAGTACTAAGTACTGATAACTCCTTTCCCCCCACTTACGTGCCCTTTGCATTCCCTCTATCTATGGAGTACAAAGGACGCCGTCAGGGAGGGGGTCCCGCGGCCTATGCCGTAGGACCCCTTTTTCCTTGTCCACTTTCAACACTCAACCTTATGAGCGCTACAGCGGAGTTTCGCAGCCGTCCGAACCTCGAAAGGGCTTGGAGGTGGATCCGCAGCAATCCGGATCCAAACTACAAACGATATTGCGGAGATATGTACTCGCGTTTCGCCGTCGCCGATGATTTGATTATTGATGACCTAAACGATCGATTGCGGCGTGAATTCTACGAGCCTAGCCACGCGTGTAAGCTCCTCCTGCCAAAAAAGTCAGGCATTCTTCGCCCATACTCAATCCTCACTGTCGAAGATCAGATCGTATATCAAGGCCTCGTTAACATAATTGCAGAACATCTTGCACCCAGGATCAGAAGTCGGTTCTACACTCAGACATTCGGTCATATTTACGCGGGGCTCACAAGTCAATTTTTCTACAAGAGATGGCAGGACGGATACAAAGCCTTCAATGACTCCGCTAGGGATGCGGTGGCAGACGGTCTCGTCTTCTCGGCCAGCTTTGATCTCACTGCCTGCTACGACAGCCTCGACCACAGCGTTCTGTGCTTCTTCCTTGCCAAGATCGGATGCGAAAAAGAATTCTGCGAGTTCCTCACAAGGCGCCTGACAAAATGGACCGCCACAGACCGACGCATCTATCAAAACCACGGGATTCCGCAGGGACCTCTCGCGTCAGGGTTGCTGGCGGAGGTCGTACTTCAGCATTTTGACAAACATATTCAACCCACTAGAAATCTCGTCTACATGAGGTACGTTGACGACATTCGTCTCTTCGCAAAACGAGAAGCCGATCTAAGAAGAATTCTTGTACGCCTAGATCAGCTCAGCAAGGATATCGGGCTGTTCCCGCAAGCATCGAAGATAGATATCCACGAGGTGATTGACATCGATGAAGAACTTAAGTCCATAAGCAATCCTACCGAAGGGTCCGTAAAAGGAAAAATCGTCAACCAACGAAGACTTACTAGAAGAATAATCGAGCTAACTCCGCGGTTGACCCCAAGGGTTGAAATAAGAAACGAAACCCGTTTTAAGTACCTCCTTGCCCACGCTACACCTTCAGCGAAGCTCAACGGACGAATGTTGAGGATCAGTGACAGTCGGCCTGATCTCGTGCCGAATGTGGCGCGATACTTCAAGCAATACCCGCGGCTGCCTCGAACCGTGGTTGGCGAACTGATGTCGCGGATCCGGAAGTCGAGTGTGTATGAATATGTTACCTCGGAGTGGATTGAACTGCTTGACGGTCGGGTTAGGCCCTCTGAGCTGTCGAACCTTCTGAGAGTGCTAAAAGCTCAGTGGCGGCCCAGCCGCATGTCACCGGAACTCAAAGTCTCAGCAGGGCGGCTACTCATAAAGAGCGGACAGCTGAACACCGGCCAGCTCAGAAATGCGATACATAAGAAACGCGAATGGTGGGCACGGTGCCAGCTAATCGCCGTGCTTGACGCTTCGTATTACGGCACACTTATGCTTCAGGGCCTGCTTAACGAGGGCCTGAGAGATAAGAACCCAGACGTCAGCTTGTCTTCGGCTCAGAAGATCGTAGACCTGGTCCTTCGGGTTGAAAGGCCACTTGCGGATATTCAGCCATCTGGGGGTAAAGCCCTTCGGCAGTTCGGCATTTTGAAACGCCTCCCCGGGAGATCCTGCGGGATCGAGTGGAGTCTAGGAAGGCTAACGGGTCGCGCGACCCAAGTGAACTGGCGAAACGTCTTTGGACCCCAGTATCGTCATGCCGAGAAGAGCGCCGTTTTGTTACGCGCATTAGCAGACACGAACGTGACTGCATTCGTCAACGCAGCAGATGTCTTCAATGACCTAATTTTAGAAAGGCTATACCAGCGGGACCGCGCACTCGGCAGCTACACGATCGGCTCGATCGGGTCAATATTAACAAGCACGCGTCTACAGTCAAGGTACCCCGCCATATTTCGTCTCGTTAACGATGTCCACCAGCAACGACTGAAAAGCAACCTCTCCCATGCCGTCGTGAGGCGCACAGGTCGTCCAACGTCGCGGATACCATATCGATACTTGAAGTCCGCGAAAAGACTCTACACCCGCGCAATCGAAGAGATTGAGTGGGCATGGTAAGTGAAGAATCGGTGGGGTGGTCGATCCTTTCGCCGGGTGCCCCATCCTTTCGCGCAGTTTGGAAGGCACGATGCTGCAAACGCCAAGAGATTTTACGAACCTCCCGTGGGAAACTCCCCCAACTCGTCAAGACCGATGTCGGTTTTTCTTGATCGAACCCCGGCCTTTGGTCAAGAGCCTCGGAATCCGTATAATCCCGGTTCATGGACAGTCCCGATTACGAAGAGGGAAGCGAAAAACTCCGAAGAGCAATGGGCTGGAGCATCGTTGCTGCGGGCCTTGGGTTTATTCTTTGGTTCGCAGCTGAGGTGTTTTTTGGTTCTCTAAGAGACGTTGTATTTGGAATGGCCAAAGTACACTACGCCACGGTTGTTGGTGTCCCATGCTGTGGTCTGGGGGCATTGTTCATAGTCCTTCTCCTCCGAAATGTCGCGGGCGCTATTCAATTCAAAGTTTTCTCTCTCGAATTCAAAGGCGCATCAGGGCCAATCATCATGTGGATTCTCTGCTTTTGGGCTCTTACCTTTGCGATGATTAAGACGTGGAATCTGACCGTTGTGGAAACGACGCTTCAGAATACTCACTAAGTATCGGGACGCTTTCGCGGCTTTTCGCCGGGTGCCCCGTCCTTCGCGCACTTTGCGAAGGGTCTTGGGGGTAGATCCTGATAATGACTACCTCCTCACATACCTTGCGCTCGAAAATAGAAATACGAGCGAAAAATCCTCGCGCTGGCACCTGCTGAGGCTGCGAGAGCACGTGCTTCGGAGGACGTTTGCGTCGTTCGCACCAACATCCTGCTGCCATCATTCATTTCAAACACCGTACCATCCATCGGAGGGTCGCTATGAAAAAATGCGATCACGAGGTAGCGTCCCCGGCCGATAATCCACGGATCGCCCCGACTTAGGTCGAATGATAACTTGCAAATTGGTCGGTGGACTCGGCACGCTTAAGCGTTGCCTTTCGCTGGACGATCTCATCCAGAGCCGCCATTAGCTTCGTATTCTGCTGGTATTCTCGCCTGAGCTTTTCCACCTCGGCTTGCGACTGAAATCCATTGAAATACCACATCTCCTTTGGGCCCGAAACAGACTCGATGGTGAGATAGGAATGCCGGAAGTCGAGAGTCCGGCAGAGGTGTTCGGCGCGATTCTCGAGTTTGCGGTTCGCAGCTACAGCCTCCGGCTTCAGGTAATCGCGATAAATCTCCAGAATTTGCGGCGGGCCAGCCTGCGCCATGCCGACAATGTTAAACCCCAACATGAGTGCAAGAGGGATAAAGCACTTTGTTTTGGAATTCATTGCGATCATTTTAAGTGGGTGGCCCATCCTTCGCGCAGTTTGCGAAGGGTGGGATTTTGATGCGGGTGCCCCATCTTCGCGCAGTTTGCGAAGGGTGGGCACGATGCTGCCGATCGACAAGAGATTTTTATGATTGTTCCTGTGGAAATCTCCTCACTCCCTGTAAAACCAAACTCCAACTTCCGTTCCCATTTCGGGAATCCCCAACCGACCCTCCACTAACCTCAACCCCCACAACTCTTTCCCAACCTCCCCCACCCCAACTTTTTCCACAAATATTTATTTTCGTTTTGTGACATCCAACCTTTACTGTGGATTTCAGATGAGCAACAGTGGGACCATGCACCAACGGCCCTCCACTTATTCCCAACTTAGTAAGTCCAATCAAACCGATCCTCGCCAAACCGGGAAAACGCCGTCCCAATCACACACCCTGTCTCCCTCTGTAACCTCTGTGGTGAAAGGTTTGTGCGCGGCATCCGCAGCTGCACCAATGAAACCCAGCTCCGAAGGAGCGAAAGAATGCAGCCCACCGCGTAAGCGGTGGGGAAGCTCGGGAGAGGAGACAAGCCCCAGCGGGGCGACAGAAACACCAGACGGCGCAGCCCAAGAATCCCCAAGAAACTCCGCGTCCTCTGCGGTTCATCATTCAGACGAAGCTCGCCTCCAAGCCATCCGAGCCGACATTAAGTCCTTAGTTTTGAAGAATTTATTTACAAACCCTGTATTTGCAAGATTTTACGTAGATCTCGTCATAACCAATTCTCCTAACTCCAATGCCGCCAAGATTTTCCGGCGCAACTACAAAAAAATTCTCGACAGGATATCTCTCATGCCAACCAACAAAACTTGCACTCATATCAAGGTCTCCGGCGTCCGTTGCGGCGGCCCCGCTCTCCGCGGAGAGCAGTTCTGCTACTTCCACCAGCACGCCCATCGCAGCGTGCGCCGGCCGCCGTTCTCGCGCCTGCATCCCATCGCCATCATCGAGGACGAAGATTCCATCCAGGTCTCGCTGATGGAAGTCATCAACGGCCTGGTCCGCAACACGCTCGACGCCAAGCGAGCCGCACTGATCCTCCGCGCCCTGCACATCGCCGTGAAAAATGCCAGCCGGGTTCGTCTTGACAGTAACGTCAATACAAGAGTCCGCGAGATCCCCGAGTACGCCGTGCCGCCAGAAGAAGTCCTCGACCCAATCCAAAACGAAGCGGGCCGCGCCGTCCTCGACGAAGAAGCCGAACTCCCAGCAGTAGCCGCAAAAGAACCCAGGCGAATCGACCCGCAAGACCCCAACTTATACGAGCGCATGGAAGAAGGCGGCCGCCAGATAGAAAGAAGAACAGCCCAAAACGAAGCAGCAGCCGTCCGTGGGGCGCGCGCCCCCGCGCGCCAATCTGATGAAAATGCAAGAACCACCGCACCCCCACCCCGCAAGCCGCCAACAAATTCGCAGGAGCGAAAGAACACAGCCCAGCGCGCAACCGCTGGGTAAAAATAAAGAGGTGGATCCATCGCCGACTACGAAAGCACCAGGATTTAGTTTGTCATCCTTGAGCAAAGCGAAGGACCTATGCAACCTGCCCGCGCCACCGATGCTGCCAGCAACTACATAGGTCCTTCGTCGGCAAACTACGCCCTCCTCAGGATGACAACTCAACGTCAAAAACCTCTGGTACCCACAGCCCGGCGCCCGTACACCATTCGCCCTATCGACACTCTCCATCATGCTTTTCACAATAACTAAATGGAGATTGAACAATGACACCTAACGATCCGAACAATGGCAAAACCGCAATTGATAACGCCAAGGAGAAAGTCAGCAATTATGCGCAGGAAGCGTCGAACCGCGTCAGCGAAATGAGCGATCGCGTGCAAGCCAAGGCCGGCGAGGTGAGCGACCGCGTGCACTCCCGCGTGCATGAGATGGGACAGCGCATGCGCGACGTGGAAGTCGACGAGACCACCATTCCCGACTCGTTCCGCAGAGTTCCGAAATATATTTCGCCGCGCGTGCATCGCTGGCTCGACGTCGCGGTGACCGGATACTTTCTCGGCATCGGAATCTGGTTCGCGGCGCGCGGCAAGGGGCGGGCTGCAACGGCAGCATTCGTTAACGGAGGCATGGTCGCTGGCGTGTCGCTACTCACGGACTACGATGGCGACGGCCGCAAGCCCATCAGCTTCAAGATGCACGGCACCATGGACGCCGTTCAGGCTACGACCGCTGCGCTGGCGCCGGTGCTGCATGGATTCGCCGGCAAGCCCGAAGCGAAATATTTCTGGGGACAAGCTGGAAACGAAGTCGGCGTCATCGCAATGACAGATTGGGACGCCGGCATGCCGGAATCGCAGAGACTGAACGCAGCTTAAAGGCAGTGGTCAGTTGCAGTGGTCAGTGGTCCGTAAATTCGTTCTTACTGGCCACTGATTACTTGCTTGGAAGAAACTTTCTGTTGGGATCGTGCTGATCGAGCGGCACCTCGAGTTTCGCTTTGCGCCAGACGTTGATCACTGCGAGAGTCCAGAAAGGAATGAGATCGACACCTGGAATGAGTTTGGCGAAGAGCGAGGGCAGAAATTCCCAGTGCCACCCCAGCAGGCTGATCATGATTCCGGCGATGCCGAAATCGAGAAGGTCTTCAACCGGGGAAAACGCACCTTCGACAAACATCGGGATGAAGAACAGCTGTAATACATCGGCTGCGAGAGCCAGCAGCATAGCGAGCTTGAACTGCGGCCCAGGCGAGATGGTAATGGTGTCGTCTGCCATGGGGGGTACCCCGGTGTATTGAGTTTAGATGCTCGGGATGCGATATGCTCGTTGCTTCTCACTCAGAAGTGCACAAAAAAAATATCATGTACAGCGTTCACGGAATCGCCGCAAATGCTATGATCCACGGCGGTTCTAATACCATCCCTGACCAGAGGACCTGACCGAAACATGCCGAGGCATCCCGACCCTGATCTTGAAGAACGAGTGGTACGCGCAGCCGACATTTTGTGGAGAAAAGGTGGCGAGAAGGCGCTCACCATGCGTGCCGTTGCGCGGGCGGCGGGCACTAACACGCCCGCGGTCTATCGACGGTTCAAAGACCGCGAAGATTTAATTCGCGCGCTACTGCTGCGGATTGCCGGTCGGATCGGCGAATACTTCCAGCAAGCCAAGACACTGGAAGGAATGGCGGAGGCATACGTCGATTACGCGCTGCGTATGCCGAACGAGTACGAACTGTTTTACTCGCACGCTGCATTGATGTCGCCGAAAAAAGGGCGAGGGGCGCCGCGTCCGATACGGGAGTCGCGTCCGAACTTTGCGCTAGCGGAGAAACTGCTGGCCAAAGATTACGGCGGCGCGCCAGAAGATCACACACAGACTGCCCTGGCGCTGTGGGCGGTGCTGCATGGCGCATCGATGCTGTTGCTGACCAAGGCTATCCCGGAAGGACATGAAGAAGCACTACGCGAGGCCTGCCGCGCGGGAGTGAAGGCAATCCTGGCAAACGCCGCATAGTTCGGGCCGGACCTATCCTTGTCGTTCTGAGCGAAGCAGGCGCGACGAAGGCGGCTCCGCAGTCGAGGAATCCCCTCCCGAAACTGGATCATTAAAGACTTCTTAGCCTGAATTACCGCGGGTCTCATCCTCTCTTTGTATTCTGCCGATAGGACTTACGGAATGAGCCTGCGATTTCGCGTTGGAAGCGGAGCGCTCAGCTTTTCAAGGTCGAGGCATGACGAAAATTCTTCTGGTCGAGGACAGCAAATTTCTCCGGATGGCGATGGAACGCGCTTTGGCAAGGGCTGGGTACAACGTCGTCTGCGCTATCGATGGAGTGGAAGCGATCGCACTGGCAGAAAAAGAAAAGCCGAACCTGATCCTGCTCGACATGCTTTTGCCGAAGATGGGTGGGCAACAGGTTCTGGCTGCGCTGAAGAAAAATCCGGCGACGGCTGGAATCGCGGTTGTGGCCTGCACTGGACTGTCTCAGAAGAATGCGGCGCGCCTGAAACAGGACGGCGTTTGCGAATTCCTCGACAAATCGGAACTGGGATTGGACAAGGGCAGTGGCAAACTGCTCGCGGCCGTGAGTGAGATTCTGCGCGAGTTGAACCTGGATGTTCCGGCCGGCGCGTGCGCACCGGGAAGGTGAGTTGGCAGCTTGGCCCGGCCGTATATTGATGCGCGTCGATGTATTGGTTGTACACGTATCCGAGAGCGTACCGTGCGGCTGGCCAGGATATCTGTTGCGAATTTTTTTTCTGATGCCTTCCCGTAAAATATTGATTCCGCTTGGTTTAATTACCCTGGAACGATTTTTGTGTGGAAGGCTGTGGAAAACTTTATGGCATAAATTGAAGAGCCTTTCGCACATGCACAAGGGAATCCCACCCTTTTCGCAAAGGGCGCGAAAAGGATGGGGCACCCGGCTAATCGTCACCCTATTCGTCGCGCAGGCAGACGACGGGATCGACTTTCCCAGCGCGGCGGGCGGGAATGTAGCACGCAGAGAGAGCCACCACAATCAATGCCGGCAGTACCAGTGCAAGGATGACTTCCTGTCCTGGTTGAACTCCCGGCGCCAGCCGCTGGAGGATGCGTGCGCTGCCAAAGGATGCGAGCAGGCCGATTCCGGCTCCCGCCAGGATAATTGCAAAGCTTTCGCGAAGTACCAGTCGAACGATATCGGATGAATGCGCTCCCAGCGCTAGCCTCACGCCGAATTCTGGTACACGCTGTCCGGTCAGATAGGCGATGACGCTGTAGATGCCTACGCAGGCTAGCAGCAGAGCGAGTCCGGCAAAGATCGCAAATAACAGAAGCAAGAACCTTTGCTGCGCGAGCGAGGCGCTGACCAATTGTTCCATGGTGCGCACTTCATAGAGCGTCTGGTCGCCGGTGGCGCCGTGCGCTTGCTGTTGCAGCGCGTTGAGGATATTCATCGGAGGAACGTTAGTCCGGACCACGACGGAGAGGACCGACGAGAAGAATCGGGCCAAATGATCGGGGACCTGGGCAAGCGGGTAATAACACTCGTCATGAACACGGGACTGATCGTCGCCGGCAAGGCCCCAGTGGCGGACGTGACCGACGACGCCGATCACTTGGACAGGCCGGTCGCCTAGTGCGGGGATCCAGAGAACTTTGCCAACGGGATCTTCTCCGGCGAAAGCGTGGCGCGCCATGTTCTCATCGATGACGACAACTTGCGGGTTGCCGAGTTTGTCGTTGTCGGTGAAGAAGCGGCCATGAATGAGCGGGAGGCGCATCACTTGCAGGTAATCGGGAGTGACGGCGGACGCGAGCGCTTCAGATTCCTGACTCGGCGGCAGCGGCGTGGCAGTGGGGCGGTAGTCGAGAACATTCTCGCCTTCGCGCATGGGAACGATGTCGGTGAGCGCAACGGATTGAACGCCAGGTACGAACTGCAGACTGTCGATGAGTTCCTGCCAATCCGCTCGCGCCTGGGCAGGATTGGAAAGAACTGAGGGGGACACAGCGATGCGCGCGGCGAGGGTGTTATGAATGTCAATTCCCGGATTGAGAGAGGCCAAGCGCAGCAGCGTGCGACCCAGCATACCGGCAGCACTAAGGAGAACCAGAGCCAGCGCCATCTGGGATACGACGAATCCACTCAAGGGCCTGCGCGCGCTGCCGGCGATGGTGCGGGAGCGAGACCGCAGAGTCTCTTCAATTGCGCTGCGGTTAGCACGAAGAGCAGGAATCAATCCGAAGATCAGGGCCGTCAAGGCTGAAGTGATGATGGCAAAGAGCAAGACGCGCCAGTCCACGTGGACTTCGTCGGCACGCGGCATGCGTTCGGGCCAGAAACGAAGGAAGGGACCGGTACCGAGAACCGCGAGCAAAAGTCCGAGCGAGCCGCCAAGAATGCCGAGCACGCTGCTCTCAATCAGACATTGGCTGAACAGACGCGCAGTCGGGGCGCCCAAGGCGAGACGCAAAGCAAATTCGTGGCTTCGGGAGATGACACGGGTTAGCAGGAGGCTGGCGACATTGACGCAGGCAATCAGCAGCACCAGGCTCACCGCACCGAGAAGGAGCCACAATGTCGGCCGCACGTCCTGCACCAGTTCGCTTTGGAGAGGATGCGGCACAAGCGTGATGCCCCTATTTGAGTCGGGATACTGCCTGGCGAGGCGCGCGCTGATCAACTCCAACTCAGCTTGCGCGGCGGACAGAGTGACGCCTGGACGAAGGCGTGCTTCGACATGCATGAAATGTGCAGCGCGCCACTGCATGCGCGGTTCGGTGGATTGACCGAGAGGGGTAAAAACATCGGCGTCGCCGTCGAGTTGCAAACCAGGCGGCGCAATTCCGACGACGGTGTAAGCCTTGCCGTCATAGTTGAGCGACATGCCGAGGGCTTTCGGGTTTGCTCCGTAACGGCGCTGCCAGAGACGCGTGCTGATGATGGCTACGGGTGCGGAACCGACCTTGTCCTCCGCGGAGTCAAACGAACGTCCCATTGCGAGCGGAACACGTAATACGGAGAAGAGGTCAGCGGAAATCGAGCGTCCGTCGACGTACTCGGGTTCGCCCGGTGATGTGACAGTCCCCCCGCCGTAGGTCCACGCGGCGACTCCTTCGAAGGAGCGGCAGTCGCGCTGGCAATCCTGAAAATCTGGGTAGGAGAATCCCCAACGATCGCCACGATTGCCAGCTTGCACATGAATGGTGACGAGGCTTTCCGGATGGGGATACTGGAGCGGCTTTAAAAGGACGCCGCTTACAACGGTGAAGATGCCCGTGGTGGCTCCGCTGCCGAGGGCGAGCGTGAGGACGGCGATGGCGGCGAATCCGGGGTTCTTCCGCAACTGCCGGAGTGCGTAACGAAGATCTTGCATAAAGGAGGTAAGCATGGCGTCCTCAAATTCATCGCTGTAACAAGGATTCTTTCACTTGCTGCTGGGCAAACGGATTCCCCAATCACTCGAGTTGTCGAAATTGAAGCATCTCTCTTTCCAACCTTTCGGGAGGCAAGTCCTGCATTTGGGGGTAGATAACGCGTGGGGTTGGAGGGCGATTGTCCGATTTGGGCTGACGGCGTTCAGAAGCGGACGGTGGTCCCCTCGGCGCACGAAGGGGCTTATTTTTCCTCGCCAAGGCCGGACACTCGTTACGGCGGTAACGCGGCCGGAGGTACCGCGGTTTCAACACCCTAAGGCTAATAAAGGGCCTAAGCCTGGGAACTCCACACAGTCCTGCGGAGTCTATGTCTAGTAAGGGCTTGGCACAATAGGGGTTGGGCTTGGCTCCCGCTGACAGTAATTTTCAGCCGCAACTTTTTCGGGCTAACTGAGGGTGGAAAATCCTATAATTGGAGAACGCCGTTATGGCGGGAGCAACCACCTTGGGTGATTTAGCAAGTGCGATAGGGGCAAGATCGCAGGAAGCGGCGATTGTTGCCGAGCTGAAGGCCGGTTCGGAAGCGGCGTACGCGTGGCTGATCGGAGAGTTCCAGCAGCCGGTGTACGGGCTGGTGTACCGGGTCGTGAACGATCCGGCGGACGCGGCCGACACAACGCAGGACGTGTTTTTGAAAGTGTTTCGGGGCATGAAACATTTTCACGGCGAATCCAGTTTGAAGACATGGATTTACCGGATCGCGCTGCACGAGGCGGCGAACCGGAGGCGCTGGTGGTTCCGGCACAAAGCGAGGGAGACTTCGATTGAGCCAGCAGAATCGGAAATGCCGTGCCCCGGAGAAAGCGCCCTGCAAATAGCGTTGACGGATCCGGCTGAGTCTCCGTTTGACAATGTTGCGCATCACGAAGTGCAAGAGCGCGTCGAGCGTGAACTCAGAAAAGTTCCAGAACCGTACAGGACGACGTTGATCCTGCGCGATCTGGAAGAGATGTCGTACGAAGAAATTGCAGATGTTCTGCAGGTTTCGTTGGGAACAGTGAAATCCAGACTGACCCGCGGGCGAGAGGCACTTCGACAGAGGCTGGCTCCGTATGTCCGCGAGGTTGGCAATGAACTGGGGTTGACTGCCGCCGACTTTGGTAGAGAAAGCGGCAGGCGGTCGCAGGTACCTGGAGGGGGTAGAAGGGCCGAGGTGATGCCATGAGTGGCATGGGAAAGACGGGCATAGGAAACACAGGAACACTGCAGTGCCCGCAGGCGAGGCAGTTGTTTTCTCCGTATCTGGATGGTGCGGTGACGGGCACGGAGATGCTCGCGCTGCAGAATCATCTGGCGGAGTGCGCGAAGTGCGAGCGGGAGTACGAATCCTTACGTCGGACGCAGCAGTTGCTGACGAGCGTGGGGCGTCCGAAGGTTCCTGCGGATCTGGGATTGAGATTGCGGCTGGCGATCTCGCGCGAAGTCGAATCGGCCAAGCGCGCGCGTTTCGAAGGGCTGATGGTTCGCCTGGAGAACGCGCTGCAGGCTTTCATGGTGCCGGTGACCGCGGGATTTGTGAGCGCTCTGATTATTTTTGGAATTGCGATGGTGTATTTCGTAACGCCCGCATCGCTGCAGGCTGACAACGATGTGCCGCTGGTGATGGTGAACACGGCTCCCGAGCTTCAACCCACCGCGTTCAGCATGATGGATTCGATCAAGGACGATTCCCTGGTGATCGAAGCCTACGTCGATGCGAACGGACGAGTGGAGGATTACAAGATCCTGTCGGATTCGGGCAATGGAAAAGAGGCTCTGCCTGAAGTGAAGCAGATGCTGATCTTCACGACGTTCCGGCCGGCGCTTTCGATGGGACGTCCGACGGCGAGCCGGGCAGTGTTGTCATTCGCCAAGATTAATGTGAAGGGCTAGAAAAAGCAGATTCCTCCCTTTGGTCGGAATGACAAGCGGGGAAGTCGGAAGGACAAACGGGGAAAATTTAAGATCCCAGTGAATTGGGCGGAACTTGCGTTCCGCCCTTTTTCATTTCTGCGCTTCCTGCGTTGAGGATCGCTATTGGCAGGAGTCGCTTACTTTGTGAACACTGGTCACTTTGAGATGGCCGTGCTCCGCGGTATTGTTTTTCATGCCGGTGTCGTGGCCCATCTGCTTCGCGTCTTCTTTCATGTTGTGCATCTTTTCGTTTGAGACCACGCCTTTGGCTTCGACGGTTTGATTGACGTGAGAGGCGAGATCCACAGCGTTGTTATCGTGAATTTCCCAAGTGCTGCCGTCAGTCGCGGTGAGCGTGTACTCGTTCCCGCTGCCGGATTTTGTGAGGCATCCGGTAACATTGCGGACCTGCCCTTTGGAATCGTTCGCCTGTGAGTTTGCATTGTCGTCCTGAGCAACGGCCCATACCGAGGTCACAGCAGCCAGCGCTACACACAAAAACAGACGAGTCCATTTCGTTGCCATACGTTTCCTCCTGAATTTTGCCCCAAGCTCAACCAGGGCGGATAGGTGCATAACTCTCCGCAGATCAGTTGCGGTCTGCAGTCTAGAAGTTGCTTTCCGAGCGGAGTGATCTGGTTCGAACAAACCTCACTTTGGGAGGCAGCAAAGGCACAGTCGCGTGTGAGCGAAATCACCGCCGCGTCTCCAAAGTAGCATCAATATTCTCTGGTGCCTGCTTCGCTGGAGGCAGGCTGTTGGCATCATCTATGTCAGATCAGGCTGATGGCGACCACGCGTTTTGAGGCGCTATTTCGCTTATGCCCCGGCGTGATCGCCACGATTGCGCCGGTCTTTTTTCCGGAGCGGGACAGGCAGCGCCTCCGGCTCGAGGCGAATTTCGCAGATTTAGGCACCTGCAAGAACAAGCTCGACCTACCAAAATCATAAGATATGTTGCCTCTCAAGGTCTCCATTTCTTCGTCGCAACAGCAATCATCCGAAATGTAAACAATAGATACAATTCGACTTATATGTTTTCTTGTTCTTGTCTTTGCAAGGAGTTCAGTCAGTCGGAGTACGGTCAAGGTTGTTTTCACTCAATTCCCACGACGAACTTGCCGCTCCCCTTCGCAGCGTGCACGCATAGCCTACCCTGGTCGATCCTCCGTGAAACACGCAACTTAATCCTGGGCAACAGGTGGGTGCTTTGGGGTTGCACTGCCGTCCGACCGAGGTGCACGCGGGTGCGCTGTAGGATGTGCTCGATGGTCCGGTTGAGAAAGCCACAGCGGATTGGTTGTCTTGCGCTTGTACTACAGACTGAACCGGGACTGCCAATAACGCGAACGCTACGATCAAAACAGCGCACATCGACCACGTTCGAATGGGATTCATCGGTCCTCCTGTCATAGCGCGAATCCGACGCACGAACTATGCCGCTCATCAGCGTTCTCGTGTCGCTAAGGTCGGGGAATGAATGCATCTCCCATACTTTGAGACTCCTCAACCACCTCCCCTTTGGGTACAGAGCTCGCCAGCTCGGTCGCCGCGGCGTTGGCTTGGCTGATTTGTTGCCTGGTCATCAGTCTCGATAAGGTTTTGAGTTTTTCTCGTGCGCGTCCGTCTCCTCCGGACTCTGCCGTCTTGTACCACATGTAAGCGGCGACATAGTCAAGAGGAACGCCCTTACCTTGCTCGTAGAGATAGGCCAAGTCTATCTGTGCGCGGGGATCGCCACCGCGCGCGGCCGATTGCAGCCAGTGCACCGCCATTCCGTAGTCCTGCGGTACGCCGGTTCCCTTGAAATACATCCATGCAAGGAGCTGCTGACCTGGCGCGTATCCGCCTTCGGCTGCCTTCTGAAACCATTCGGCTGCCCGGGCATAGTTTTTGGAGATGCCCTTACCACGGAAATACAGGGAAGCCAAGTTGCATTGCGCGGGTGAATTTCCGCGCTCTGCGGCGAAAACATACCAATGCTCCGCCTGGCGCAAATTCTTTCGTACGCCGTATCCTCGCTCGTACATGACGGCCAGATTGTTGGCTGCTGTTACGTTTCCCTTTGTCGCTGCTGCAGTGTAATAGTCCAAGGCCTGTCGATAGTCCCGGGGCATTCCTTTGCCTTGTTCGTGAAGATAGCCGAGAAGTGATTCAGCGTCCGGCAAACCTTGTTGGGCCGCTACCTGGAGGTATTTGGCAGCTTGCTCGTAGTCCAACGAAACGCCTGTGCCGGTGATGTACAAATGGCCAAGTTGGTAGTTGGCCTTCGCGTCGCCCCGTGCAGCGCGGTTGCGGAGGTTAGTGAGCTCAGAGCCGAGATTCCCGGAGTAAGCTGGCTCTTTATCACTCTGCTGGGCATCAACTACCAGCAGAAAGCAGAGCCATAACAGAGTTAGCCAAGCAGTCAATAAACATCGACGCGAAGACATGAGACCTCCTTCGACGAAATCAATCTCGCGAAGAAGTCCTGCAAGGTCGGACGCAGAACCCGCGAAAGTTTGCCAAATCTGGCGGAGTTATCTCGAAAGCTCAATCCAATATGAGTGACTTGACGCTGACATATCTCTGACACGAGCGAACCACTTGATGACAAAGCTACTTAGAGGAATCGGATTCGGTAGGGTTTGAACGAACTTCTGATGTAGAATCGCAGGACTTCACCAACGGGATGGGGCTTCCCCGATGGTTTTCAACACAAGAAATTCACGAATCATTCATTTCGGCGATTGCGTTTTGGACCTGGACACGGCGGAATTGCGCCGCAACGGGACCAAGACCTCGCTGCAGAGTCAACCGTTCCTACTCCTGACCGCGTTGCTGGAAAGCCCCGGACAACTGGTGACCCGCGAAGAATTAACCAAGAGATTGTGGCCGGCGGGAACCTTCGTGGATTTCGATCAGAGTCTCAACAAGGCGGTCGCCCGTCTGCGGGAAGCACTCGGGGACAATGCGGAACATCCTCTTTATATCGAGACCTTATCGCGCCGGGGATACCGCTTCATTGGCCCCATGGACAGGGCAGAGTCAGAAATAGATTCGGCCACCGAGTCCAAGCCTCACCCTAAGCACCTTGGGGCAGCAAGAATCCTGATAGCGCTGGGAGTAACGCTTGTAGCCTTGCTTTGCAGCGGAATGTGGTTGATTTCGCGAAACATTCCGATACCGAAGGTGATTGATTCCGTTCAGATTACGAAGGACGGACAACACAAGGACGTAACGATCAAGCTCTTGAGTGACGGCACACGACTCTATTTCCAAGAAGGCTCCTATGCTGGGCCGCTGTCCACAGTAGCTCCAGTCTTCACCGAAAATCCTTCTCTCGTACAAGTATCGACTCAGGGTGGTGAAACGGCCAGAATTCCAGTGTCTCTGGAGGAGCCTTTGGTCTATGACTTTTCTCCAGTCCGATCCGAGTTCCTGGCTGGCGGAGGAGGCAACGCGCTTGAGCGTCCGTTATGGGTCTTGCCTCTGCCGACCGGGCCGCCACGTCGAGTCGGTAACATTCTAGCCCTGGACGCGTGCTGGAGCCCTGACGGAAACCATCTGGCCTATGTCAAAGGCAACGAACTATTTGTTGCGAAGCCGGACGGTACCGAAATAAAGAAGCTCGCAACTCTAGACGAAGCGGCTTATTGGATCCGGTATTCCCCAGACGGAACCCGGCTAAGGTTCACTGTCTTCACTCTTAGTGGACAACCCGAGGACTGGGACATGATGGAAATCGGAGCAGATGGTAGGGGGCTGCACCGCCTACCTATTCATGGCTGTTGCGGTAAGTGGTCAGCCGACGGTAAATATTACTTTTATCAAACCAGCCGCGACGTCTGGGTTCTACCCGAACGGCGAACCTTTCTTGGCGGAATTGAGTTCGGCTCGCCCGCCCAACTTACAACAGGGCCCATAAGATTTGGGGCACCCACACCTGGGATCGACGGTAAGGAGTTATTCGTTGTCGGAAACCAGCCGAGGATCGAACTTGTCCGTTATGACGGCAAACTGAAGCAATTCCTCCCTTTTCTTGGAGGAATCTCCGCAGGAGAATTGGAGGTCTCGCCTGACGGAAAGTGGGTGACGTACACGACGTTCCCGGAGTGCAATCTGTGGCGCAGCAAAATAGACGGTAGCGAACGCCTGCAATTGACGTTTTCACCCGTGAATGCTCACGAACCTCGGTGGTCTCCCGATGGGAAGCAAATTCTGTTCACGGACGTGCCACGCAGGATGTTTACTGTCCCGGCAAACGGCGGAAGTCTGCAACAGGTGATGCCCAAAGGCGAGCTCCCCACCACTGAAGTTGGAGCAGGATTTTGGATGCCAGATGGAAACTCCATGGTCTTTGTGATGGGAACAGACAAAACTCCGTATGCCATTTACCGTTTGAGTTTGAAGACACAAGAGCTTTCGAAAATTCCCGGTTCCGACGATTTATTGGCATCTCGCCTGTCACCCGATGGGCGCTACATGACGGCCCATGGTCAGAACAAGACGAAGCTTTATGACTTTCAGAGCCAGAAATGGTCGGACTTCAGTGACGGAATTCCAGCCTGGTCCCACGATAGTAAATTCGTGTACCTGCACCGGAAACATGGAGGTCAACAATCGGCAGAAGTGGTCCGAATCCGTGTCCCTAATGGCAAAGTCGAACACGTGCTCGACTTGAAGGGCATAACCTTAGGAGGCTACTGGCCGGACTGGGTCAGCCTATTGCCCGATAATTCTCCGCTGCTCATGCTTGACAAGAGCACCCAAGAAATCTACAGACTGCAATTCCAGCATTAGCGGTCGGTCTGCTATCAAGCGGAAAGAGGCATGCCGGATGACGACCATCATCTCTTTCCTTCTCCCTCCCTTGCGTGTTTGACCCTTCTGCTGGAGAGACCTTAAACTTAGACGTACTCCGCCAATTTCTTGATTTGCACCGTCCGGGAGCTCGGGTCCCCGGTGGGCATCCTGCGGGAGGGATTCCTGAGTCGTTTGCTGGGTTTCGGACTTCGAACTTTTGCTGTGGCCGCGCTGGCAGGCCTTTTCTCATCGTTCTGTGCGGCGCAGAACAATCCAATCACCCTGGACACCAGTGAGACGTTGTTCTCCGTGCTTACGGCGATGAATGCGTGTGGCTACGACGCCGCTCTGAATTCGTCGGATGCGCAGCGCCTCAATATCCGGGCCGAGGTCACCCGAAACCTAAGGGATTCCGAAGACGGGTTGGCCGCTTTGACGAACATGTGTGACTGGTATGTTCAACGCAAGGCCAAAGACCCGGAACATGACCTTTCAAGGTTCATCTCGCTGGCTTTGTACCTTCAGGGGCCACCACAATTTCTACCGCGCGTAAAAGAAGACGAGATGCCTCCGGATGCTGTGCCGATCGCTGCATTCGGAGCCTTGCTGGAGAAGTTTTACGACAAGGCCAATCTGCACGGGATCTGGGAGGCGCATCGAGCCAATTACGCCTCGCTGGTTGCGCGGTACCACGATCCGCTGGCGAAGATGGTATTCGATACGGATATCTACCTGAAGCTGCAATCAGGCGGATTTCTGGGACACACGTTCACGATCTTGCTGGATTTTATGGGCGATCCGAGCGAGGCGAATGCGCGGAACTATGGGGCGGACTATTACGTTGTAGTGTTCCCATCCCCGGATCCGAATGCAAGCCAGCCGCTCAAGATGGAGCAGATCCGGCATACGTATTTGCATTACCTGCTCGATCCAATGGCGCAAAAACACTTTTCTCACGTGAAGCGGTTGGAACCACTGCTGCAGTCCGTAAAACGTGCGCCCTTGGAAGAAAGTTTCAAAACCGATATCTCGCTGTTGGTGACTGAGTGCCTGGTGCGGGCCGTAGAAATACGCACGATGGGGGCAAAGCAAACGGCAGAGGCGATGCGTGTACAGGCGGCGGACGACGCCGTGAAGCAGGGATACATACTGACGAGATATTTCTATAATTCGCTGCTTGCATTTGAAAAAGATCCGGCCGGATTACGTACGGCGTATTCGGACATTCTCGATGCCATCGACCTGAATCAGCAGCGGAAGGCGGCCAGCGAGATTCAGTTTGCGCAGAACTCCGCGCCCGAACTCGTGCAACTCTCGCGGCTCGAGGACCGGAGAATGCTGATCACGGCCGAGAAACGGCTGGCAGCGGGCGATCCCAAAGGAGCCCAGGAACTGGCGCAGCAAGCGTTAGATAAGAAGATCGGGGACGAGGGGCGGGCGCTGTTCATCCTGGCGCAGGTAGCAGTGGCGACAAGGAACCGAGACGGTGCGGCAGAGAATTTTCAGAAGGCCATCCAAGCGACGAAAGATCCCAAGGTTTTGGCGTGGTCACATGTTTATCTGGGAAGGATCCTGGATATGAAGGAAGACCGTGAGGGTGCGATGAATGAATATCGCTCGGCGCTCACGGTTGCGACAGATCTGCCCGAGGTAAAAGCAGCAGCGGAGAAGGGCTTGCAGCAAGCTTATGAGCCGCCGGCGAAGCCGCAATGAGTCGCGAATCCTGCGTCGTGAGTCCCGAGAAAACCCGGCCTTCTGAGGTTAAGTCAAGGGCAAGCTGCGATAGAATGCTGCGTTACGAAAATCCACGGCATTGATGACATTGTTGGGTCGAGGAGAACGCATGAAGCGCAAAGCGGTCATTGCGGTAGCGTTGGGAATCTGCGTGTCGGCTTTCGGTCAGGACCAGACGAAGCAGCAGGCGACACCTGCGGCAGGACAGACACCGGCACCGGCGGCGGGTCAGACCGCGACTGCGCAGGGGAAACGTCCGCCACAGGCGAAAACACAACCGGAGTTTGAAGCCTACAAAACAGCGATTGCGCTGACGGACGCCGCTGCACAGGAGAAGGCTGCGGACGATTTTGCAGCGAAGTTCACCGATAGCGAACTGCGCGTCGTGCTCTATAAAGCCGCGATGCAGAAGTACGGAAACGTGGGTAATTCGGACAAGATGCTGGACATGGGGCAGAAGGCATTGACGTTTGATCCGGACGATCCGGAGGCGCTCGTCGGCGTCGCCCAAGTGTTGACTGAGCGGACGAAGGACACATCTCTGGACAAAGACCAGCGGCTCGCGGAAGCGAAGAAGGATGCGGAGCATGCGCTGGTCACGGTGGATACGGATGTTCCGACTGCGGGATATCCTCCGGAAAGAATCGACCAGTTCAAGCGCTTTGTCCGGTCTGAGGCGTATGCGGTTTTGGGAACGCTGGCGGCCAACGCAGAAAACTATCCGGAGGCTGAAACACAGCTGAAGAAGTCGATCGACGCATTTCCGGAGCAGGTTGATCCAGTCGCGGTGTTGAGGCTGGCCATCGCGCTCGATAAACAGAACAAGACAGCCGACGCATTGAAGTACGCCAATCAGGCAGTGGATCTTACGAAGGATCATCCAGATGGGCCGGCGGGCAAGGCAGCACGGGCGGAACAGGATCGATTGAAGGCGCTGAGCAGCGGAACAGCGCCGGGACAGAGCGCAGCCACTCCAAAGTAGATCTCTGACATTCAGCTCTGCATAGCAGAAGCGCCGTATAACGGGCGCGGCAGGAGCTGTTGTCCCTTTTAGTTTTCTCACTCAGTTATGAAGGAACGCGAAATTACGGCGCTCGAACAGGGCTTGGGATATCACTTCCGTCGTAGGGCGGTGATCGAACAGGCCGTCACTCACAGCTCCCAGGCGCGGGAGATGGAAGCGCAGCAGGCGGGCGAGAGTAAGTACAAGGTTCGAGACAATGAACAGCTGGAGTTCCTGGGCGATGCGGTCCTGGCGCTGGTCACCAGCGAAGAACTGTTTCAGCGATTTCCGCATTTTCGTGAAGGAGAGCTTTCGAAGCTGCGGGCGCACCTTGTCAGCGAACGGCATCTAATCCAGGTGGCGCAACAGCTGGAACTTGGGCATTATTTGCGGCTGGGGCGCGGCGAAGAAAAGAGTGGCGGCCGCAGCAAGACCGCATTGCTGGTCGATGCCTTGGAAGCGATACTGGCGGCCATCTTTCTGGATGGTGGGCTGGAGGTCGCACGCGAGTTTGTACTGAAGAACGTCATCGCTCCTGAGTTGGAGCGGATGGAGCGCGGAGGGGGCTCGCTGCCGATCACGGACTTCAAGTCGGCGCTGCAAGAGGCGGTACAAAGCCTAAACTTGCCGCAGCCGGTTTATGCGCTGGTGGAAGAAGCCGGGCCCGAGCACAGCAAGACCTTCACCGTCGAGGCGAGGCTGCACATACGCGAGAGCAAACAGCCGGAGTTTGTCGGCCGCGCCAAGGGTTCCACTAAAAAGACCGCAGAACAGGATGCAGCCCGCCAATTGCTGACCTATCTGGCTTCGCGTCCAAAGGGATCCGAGGGGAAAGCGACACGTTCCACGCAGGCAGTAGATAATAAGTAGTGTTCATGGATTCTTCAAACCAGCCCGCTGTCTCGCCGACAGATGCGATCGCTCCAGCAGGCGAACTGCCGCTATCGATGGCGGACCCTGGAACGCCAGCGCAGGCCGAGAGCAGTCCGCCTGAATTCCCAGCTCCGAGTACCGCACCAGCACCTGCGCCGCGTCCTACAACTCACAGGCGGGTCGTCTCGGACTTTAGCGGAGATTTAATCAGTTCGATGCAGTCGCTGGCCGGGACCATCGTGATCGCCATCTTCGTGATCACATTCATTGTGCAAGCGTTTCAGATCCCGTCAGAATCGATGGAAAATACTCTTCTGGTGGGCGATTACCTGCTGGTGAACAAGCTGTGCTACGGCGGAGCTGGGTTTGGGGATCACATTATGCCGTATCAAAAGATCTCGCGGCGGGACATTATCGTCTTCCACTATCCAGTGGATCCACGGCAGCATTTTGTAAAGCGGGTCATCGGCGTGCCGGGCGACCGGCTGAAACTTGTCAACAAGAAGGTATACATCAACGGCAAACCCATGGAGGAGCCGTACGTACACTTCCTGGAGCCGCCGAACAACGTGTTCCGGGATGATTTCCCTCGGGTCGACGTTCCAGCTTATGGGCTCGAGGGCAAGTGGTGGCTGCAGATGAGGAAGCTGGTGGAGGATGGAGAACTGATCGTCCCTGAGGGAAACTATTTCGTGATGGGGGACAACCGGGACGACAGCCAAGACAGCCGCTATTGGGGATTTGTGCCGCAGGAAAATATCATCGGGCGGCCGCTGGTGATTTATTGGTCCGTGCGCGAAGGGGATGCTCCTCAGCCCTCGACGCTTGTCGGGAGAGTGGAACATCTCGCGTATGCGATGACACATATGTTCAGCAACACGCGATGGAGGCGGACGTTGCGGCTGGTACACTGAATGGGCAAAGCGCGGGGCTAAAGCCCCTCAGACATGATGCCCTTGACGCGGCCCTAAAGGGCCGCTCTTCCACGGGACAAGCGAAGCACGGCGAAGGCAAAGTTCGGAAAGGCGAAGCATCGAAAGTGGCGAAGAAGGAAGCGGTCTTAGACAAGAGCAGCGAAGAGAAAAAAGACGAGAAGCCGAAAGAGACGACAGTTGAGTTCCTGGCGTCGCTAGCGGCAGTCCTGGTGACTGGTCTCTTCATTATTACGTTCGTGGTGCAGGCGTTTGAGATTCCATCGAGTTCGATGGAGGAGACGCTGCTGATTGGCGACCACGTGTTTGTGAACAGGATCCAGTTCGCTCCCAAATCGAATTGGATTGCGCCACTCCTTCCCTATCGGGACGTGCACTTTCGCGACATCGTAGTGTTTCTCTCGCCGCAGACTCCTGGGCTGTACGTGGTCAAGCGCGTTATCGGAGTGCCCGGAGACCGAATTCACCTTCGCAATGGGATTGTGTACCGAAATGGTCAACCGCTTGACGAACCGTACGTGGACCACGACCGCGACACGATGGATCCTTACCGTAACAACTTTCCCGCGGTTCCGCCACCGCCTGATGATCTGAATATCTGGACCAACTGGGCAGTGGATTTGCCGAGCTACATTCAGGGCGACGACATAGTCGTGCCGCCTAATCACTACTTCGGGATGGGCGATCACCGGGGCGTGAGTCTGGACAGCCGCTATTGGGGATTCATTCCAAAGGAAAATGTCATTGGGCGGCCGATGTTTATCTATTGGTCATTCGAGACGCCGGACGATCAGTATCAGAAGACGGATTGGAGCGACCGGCTGCTATTTTTGGGCAAGGTCATTATTCATTTCTTTGACGAGACAAGGTGGAGACGAACACTCCAGTTCGTCCGATGAGGCCCCTCGAACGTCGAGTGAGGGCGCGGTGAAGCTTCTCTCTTCCAAGCGGCGATGGATTGCGGCACTGGCTTTGTTGCTGCTGGTGCTGTTCCTTTTGAGGCCCGGTGTCTCCCGGCTTAAGTCGCGAATCATTACATCGATCAGCGCAGGAGTTGGGCGCCCCGTCGATATCGGGTCGGTCCATGTACGTCTGCTGCCACGGCCGGGATTTGAGATCGAGAATCTTGTCATCTACGACGATCCTCTGTTCGGCGCCGAGCCAATGCTGCGGTCCAGTGAAGTGACTGCAGACCTGCGGATTGTTTCATTGTTAAAAGGACGGCTCGAAGTGGCGCGACTTGATCTGACTGAGCCGAGTTTCAACCTGGTTCACCGCGCGGATGGCGCATGGAACTTGCAAGCACTGCTGGAACGCGCCGCCCATAATTCGCTGGCTCCAACCGGCGCCGGGAAGTCGGTGCCAAAGCCACACTTCCCGTATATCGAGGGCTCGTCGGGACGGATCAATTTCAAGAGTGGCAGCGAGAAACGACCGTACGCGCTGATCAGTGCCGATTTTTCCCTGTGGCAGGAATCTGAGGACACGTGGGGAGTACGGCTTAAAGCACAACCGTTCCGTTCGGATATGAACTTGACCGACGTGGGACAGATCCAGCTAGCAGGGACTTGGAAGCGTGCACAAAGCTTCCAAACGACTCCGGTGGAATTGAGCCTGGAGTGGAGCAAGGCTCAGTTGGGCCAGCTCACGAAATTGCTGACGGGCATGGACAAAGGGTGGCGGGGCAACATTCAGGTGGACGCGACGCTGACGGGAATGCCCACGGATTTGAAGATTGCCAGTACAGCTTCGATGGATGATTTTCGGCGATACGACATCACCAGCGGCAAGGCTGTGCAGCTTAGCGCGCGCTGCGATGGAGAATACAGCTCGCTGAATCATCAGTTCCATAAAATGGTGTGTACGGCTCCGGTGGGCGAAGGCCTACTTACTCTCGGCGGAGACTTGGGCCTTCCGGGAAGCCGCCACTACTCGATTCGTTTGAAGGCAGAGAATGTACCCGCGAAAGCGGCATTCGCTCTGATAGAGCGGGCGAAGAAAAATATTCCCGAAGACCTAGTTGCAGATGGAGTGCTGAAGGGCACTGCCGAGATCGCGGAAGACGCGGCGGCGAGCCCAGCACTGAGGTTCCACGGCTCCGGCGAAATCAAGGAATTAGTTCTAAGTTCGGCAGCAACGAAGACAGAGTTCGGTCCTGTTACGGTTCCGTTTCTGCTGGTCGACGATTCCGTGAAGTCCCGTGAACATTTCCAAAAGAACCGGGCTGGACTGGTGTTTCCGAAGGGCCCACATGCTGAAATAGGCCCAGTCGTACTGGGCACAACACATAGTGCAGGCGGAACCTTGCTGGGATGGCTGAATCGCACGAACTACGAATTTTCTCTTTTGGGCGATGCCGACATCGCGAGAACGCTGAGGTTGGCGCGGGTGGCGGGTATCTCGACTCCTGCTGCAAATCCCGAGGGAACCGCGCAACTGAACTTGCAGATTTCCGGATCGTGGGTCGGGCTCGGCGGCGACCTGGGGATAGGATTCCCTCCTCCGGAGGTTAGGGGAACTGCAAGGCTCAGAAATATGCGAGTGCCGGTCGCCGGAGCGAGCGAGCCTCTCGAAGTTACCGCGGCGGAAATGCAGTTGGGCTCGGATCAGGTTGTAGTCCGGAAACTGAATGCAAATGCAGCCGGCGCCGTTTGGACCGGAACCCTGGAAATGCCGCGTGGATGTGGAAGTCCGGAATCGTGCCCCATTCGTTTCACCCTGAACACAGACGAGCTCACTCTTTCCCGAATGAGCGAGTGGATCAATGGACGGCAGAAATCACGCCCCTGGTATCGCGTTCTCGAAACGACCAAGAGGCTGGGACAATCTTTCTTAGGAAAATTGCAGGCAGCGGGAGATGTGAGCGCGAGCCGTTTTCTTGTACACGGAGTCGCGACAAGCAATGTATCGGCAAAGGTACGCCTTGATTCAGGGAAATTGGAGCTCAGCTCTCTTAATGCAGATTTGCTCAACGGGAAACATCAAGGCCAGTGGGAGATTGAGTTCCGTGACTCATCCGCAGTTTGCAGCGGAAGCGGCGACATCGCCGCGGTCGCTTTAGGAAAAATGGCAGATGGGGCCCACAACAATTGGGTGACCGGCACGGCCAGTGGCAGCTATGAGATCAAAGGTCCTTGTTCGGCGGATCTCTGGCAAGCAGGCGAGGGGAAGTTTCAAGCAGATTTGAGGAATGGTACGCTGCCGCAAGTGCTGATTGGCGATGATCCGGAGCCGCTCGCGTTCACGAAATTCAAGGGGGAAGCGCAGTTGAGTTCAGGCAAGTTCGACCTCAGTTCTGCGACATTGACTTCGCGCGCAGGGTCTTACGACCTGAGCGGAACTGTGACAATGAATCGCGAAATCGATGTGAAAATGACCCGCCAGCCTGCGGACGCAACTCATTCCGGATATGCAGTCACGGGCACTCTCGCTCAACCCCGAGTTTCGCCTTTGGGGCGAACGGAACAGGCGAACCTTAAAACTCCTGCGGCGAAGTAGCCCCTACGGCGTGTATCCTGGCCCACGCAGAACCTTGCCCGGAAGAGCACCCGTCATTTTTCCCTCTTCGATCACCGGCACCCCGTTTACCAGCACGTATTCCATTCCCTCTGACAACTGATTGGGATTGTCGAAGGTGGCACGATCGTGGACAGTCGCCGGATCAAATATCACTACGTCAGCCCACATGCCAGCCTTCAGCACGCCACGATCAGTGAGGCGCATACGCTGAGCCGGTAGAGCGGCGAACTTGCGGATGGCATCTTCCAGGCTTAGGGCCTTGTCCTCACGAACGTACTTACTCAAGATCCGCGGGAAGGTTCCGTAGGCGCGTGGATGTGGATGCGCCTGACCCAGGATGCCTTCGGGCGAGGTGCCTTCTGAATCGTTGTCGATCGAAACCCAAGGCTGCTGCAACGCGAGGGTGACGTCAGGCTGCGACATTCCGAAGACGGCAACGCTTATGCTCGGATCCTGGATCAACAAATCGCATAAGGCGTCGATTGGATCTTTGTTGGATGATTTTGCAATCTCTGAGAGCCGCTGGCCTTGAAGCGAAAGTAGCTTGGGATTCTGGACCGCACCAATCATGATCGCATCCGGGCCGGAAATCTCCTGCCATTCGTTGTCCCAGTCCTTCGAAGCCGTGAGCATATCTTTGCGGATGCGGGCGCGCGTGCCGGGATCCTTCAGTCGCTCGACGAGTTTCGCAGTTCCCCCATCGTGCGCCCACGGGGGAATGAATGCTGAGAACTCGTTGAACCAGGCGGTATATGCGTAGGTGTCGGCGCTGACATCCTCGCCCGATGCGCGGGCGGAGTTGATCTTTGCGACGATTTCGGGCATGCGTCCCCAGTTGGTTTTTCCGGCAACTTTCAGATGCCAGATTTCCACCGGAATGTGCGCCTCGCGGCCGATGCGGAGAGTCTCGTCGATCGACTCCATAATCGCATCGCCTTCACTACGCATGTGCGTGGCATAGATTCCACCAGCCTTCGAGGCTTCACTTGCTAAGGCAATCAATTCGCCCGTCTTCGCATAGGGAGCCGGAGCATACTCGAGCGAGGTCGAGACGCCCATCGCTCCGTCAGTCATGGCGTCGCGCACGAGTGATTTCATCTGATCGAGTTGCGCGGGAGTGGGCTGAACATCGTTTTCGCCGAGCACCATGAGGCGGACCTGAGTTGCGCCGACATAAGTCGCGAGATTGATACCGATTTTCTGCTTCTCGAGCCGAGCGAAATATTGCCGCAGCGTGCGCCAATCGGGATTGATCTTGTAGTAGTCATAAGTCTTGCGGCCGGATTGGATGATCGCATCGTTGAGCGGCGCGGCGGAGCCACCTTCACCGGTGATTTCAGAGGTGATGCCCTGATAAATCTTTGAGGGAAGACGGGGATCGACGAGAATCGTGAGTTCGGATTGCCCGAGCATGTCGATGAAGCCGGGGGCGACCACTTTACCGGCAGCGTCGATGGTGTGCTTGCGGGCGCTATCTGAAAGATTTCCGATCGCGGCGATTTTTCCGTTGCGAATGCCGATGTCACCGGAATACCACGGAGAGCCGGTGCCATCGATGATGTGGCCGTTGCTGATGACGAGATCGAAGTCCGCGACGGAGTCTTGGGCTAAGGAAGACGCGACTAGAACGAATAAAGTGAGAATTAATATGAGCAAATTTCGTTTTGACATTATCTTCCTGTCTCCCTTCAACAACTGCAGGCGGGGGCGCCCGCTCCACACTACTTTTTCACTGCTACTCCGATTGCGATCCACACCGCTAGGGCGAGCCACTCATATCTCGTAAAGGCTCCCGGCACTGCGGGGATTACCTTCATCAGAATCATCGCGATGGCCACGAGCAGACCAAGAACTGCAATTCCCTTCTGGACGGCGGAGAGTGCAACGAGATCACCTTTCGTATGCGCCAGTGCCAAACACGCAGCACACGTGGCCGCCCACCCGATCGCACACGCGACCGAGCCGACTTCTGATACGGGGACAAGAATGGCATCGCCGAGAAGCATACATCCTGCGGTGGCGAGACCGATGAAAAGTACCGCCGCCGAGGGAGTCTGAAATGCCGGATGGATGCATCCGGCTTGCGGTGCGATCATGTTCCGCCGTCCTAGAGCGAAGATCAGGCGGCTGGCCGCCAGAAAGTTCCCGTTGAAGCATTTCACCAGCGAGAGTAGCGCGGCCGCGAGGATGATGTTGACGATCCATTTTCCGGAAACGCCGCGCGAGCCTACGGCTTGCTGGAAGGCGACAGCAGTCATGAACTTCTCTCCAACCAAGTTTCTCCACGGAGCGACGAACGCGACCGCGGCGACAATGCTGGTGTAGAAAGCGATCCCAATCACTACCGCCATCCAGATTGCGCGATAGAATCCGGCCGCGCGAAATTCCGGCCCGGCTTCTTCGGCGGCTTTACCCACCGATTCGAATCCCGTCATGAAGTACGGTACGATCTGAACCACGAGAATGATCGAGACCCAGGACACATGCGTGAACAGGGGCGGGAAGTTCGCTGCGGATCCACGAGTCACGCCTACAAGTACAAAGATGACGAAGAGAGCCAAGGTGCCGAAAGCGGTCCAGTTCTGGAACGTAGCGCTGAGCCGTACTCCTCGATAGTTCAGAATTGTGAGCAATGCTGTCAGGGCCAGGCCAACGGCTAAGTGCGGCAGATACACGGGGCGGCCAGCGATGCGGTAGAGTTCGATCGAATCGAGACCGGGGAGGATATAAGCAGCGATTCGACCGATGGCAACCGCTTCCCAAGGGCAAACGATGAAGTAAGCGAGGGTCATCATCCAGCCCGTGGCAAAGCTGATCGCCCGCGGGAACACGGCGGATGTATAAGCGATCTCGCCGGCCGCATCGGGCATCGCGATGACGAGTCTTCCGTACACCCATCCGATGGGAAGTAGCAAAGCGCCACCAAAAGCGAATCCGAGGACGGCACCGAGAGCGCCACCGCGGGTCAGCCAGTCGTCCATGATGACGAGCCAGCCGACGCCCACCATCGTGCCCCAGCCCAGCGTGAAATAGTCGACGGTTCGCAGCTTGCGGGCGAGAGTGGTCACGGGGTCCGGGACGGTAGGGCGGCGCGAATTATAGCACCACGGCTTCGGGCTCCCGGCTTCGGGCTTCGGCGCGCTCTTTGTCTTTCGCTAACGGCCAAACGCAAGGGCCAAAAGCGCTGTTTCGCGTGGTAGTATCGGAGTTCAGCCCTGCATGCCATGTTTACGCTGATTGCACCGTTGATGGTGCGTTCTGTCCCAGTGGCCGCAGCCACAGGGCTTCCTAGAGAATGAATCCTCCATCGAAAACCCGTAAACGCGTGCTCAGTGGTATGCGTCCGACTGGAAAGCTGCACCTCGGAAACTTCGTTGGGGCTCTGCAGAACTGGGTCGGGATGCAGGACAAGTACGAGTGCTATTTTTGCGTGGTGGATTGGCACGCGCTGACTACCGATTACGCGGATACCTCCAAGGTAAAGGAAAATTCACTCGAAGTCGCGTTTGATTGGCTAGCAGCGGGGCTCGATCCGGAGAAGTCGGTCATCTTTATGCAGTCGCATGTTCCGGCTCACGCCGAGTTGCACTTGCTGCTCTCGATGATCACGCCGCTAGGATGGCTGGAGCGTGTGCCGACCTACAAGGAGCAGAAGGAAAACATTCAAGATAAGGACTTGGGTACGTACGGGTTCCTGGGCTATCCGTTGCTGATGGCGTCGGACATTCTCGTCTATAAGGGAGAGGTGGTTCCGGTCGGTGAAGACCAAGCAGCGCACGTCGAAATCACGCGCGAAATTGCGCGGCGGTTCAATGGATTTTACGGCGAAGTTTTTCCCGAGCCTCAAACGTTGCTGACGCCTGCGGCGAAGTTGCCAGGGACTGACGGACGGAAAATGTCGAAGTCGTATGGGAATACGATCATGCTGGCGGACCCGGAACCGGTGGTGCGTCAGAAGTTGAAGACGATGGTGACCGATCCGGCGCGCGTGCGGCGGACGGATCCGGGAAATCCGGATGTGTGCCCGGTTGGGGATCTCCACAAGATTTTCAGCAGCAAAGAGACCATCGCCAAAGTGGATGCTGGCTGTCGTTCAGCGGGCATTGGCTGCATCGAGTGCAAGTCGTGGGCAGCGGATGCGCTGGTGCAATTGCTGAATCCGATACAGGAGCGGCGAAAGAAATTTGAGGCAAATCCGCGGCTGGCGTGGGATATTCTGGAGGCAGGTTCGGAACGGGCGCGCAAGGTGACCGGAGAAACCATGAAGGACGTACGCGCGTCGATGGGGATGTCGCTGGAGTACGAGGCACCGAAATTTTAAAGTCAAAATCCCCACTTCTCGCGCACAAAACGCGCGAGAAATGGGGCACCCGCAGTTGAAGAGATTGACGGCAGGTTGCATAGGTCCTTCGCTTCGCTCAGGATGACAAGGCGTTAGAAGATGACTGAGGAATCGAAAATCGTTCCTGGCACGAACGCGGCGACTCCGGCTGCGGTTGTTGCTGGCCCGCCCGCGGCGAGGAAAGATCTCTCCAGGAAAGAAGAGAGCGACTTCCCTTTTGCGGTTGCGGTCTCGGATGTTTATGAAGGCCCGCTGGATTTGCTGCTGGATCTGATTCGCAAGCAGGACATTGATATTTATGACATCCCGATCGCAAAGATCACTGCACAGTATCTGGCGTACGTGGAGAAAATTCGCGAACTGGATGTGAATGTTGCGGCCGAGTTCATCTATATGGCCGCCGTGCTGATTCATATCAAGTCGAAGATGCTTTTGCCTAAAGATCCATTGGCGACTGCGGAAGAACAGGAAGATCCTCGGACAGAACTGGTCAATCGGCTGCTTGAGCACGAGAAGTTCAAGTCTGCGGCGCAGATGCTGTTGCAGAAGCAGCAGATTGAAGATGCGGTGCTGAGCAATCCTTCGCTGAAGGAGTTTATTGACGCGGAGGGGACGGAGCCGGAAATCGCGGCTGATGTGATCGATCTGGTGAAGACTTTTCAACAGATTCTGGAGCGGGTGCGAACACGGCCTGTGCTGAATGTGGATGAAGAGACTGTCACGGTCGGGCAGATGATCGACTACCTGCGCCGGAGACTCTCGCTGGAAGATCGGCCGATCCGGTTGAAACAGGTCCTGACGCGGGTGCAATCGAGGCAGGCACTGGTCTGCATGTTTTTGGCACTGCTGGAACTCGTAAGATTGCAGGCGATCCAGGTGCGGCAGGAAAAATTGTTTGGAGAGATCGCGATCCGCAAGCACACGCACTTTGAAGAAGTGATGAACGAGAAGGCAGCGGTAAGGGACGACTGGAGGTAAAACCCAGTTGTCAGTGATTAGTGGTCAGTTGACCAGTTCGTGAAGACTGGCTACTAGCCACTGACCACTGACCACTGATCACTGATGTCACTCAAAGCACAACTCGAAGCGATTATTTACGCGACGGAGACCCCGATTACTCTCGATCAGATGACCGCTCTGGTGAAGGAATCCATAGTGGCGGAAGGCGTGTCGGATGAGGCGGAGATCAAGTCGCGCGTGCGATCGACGCTGCAGGAACTGGTGGGAGCGTATGACGCCGCCGATCATGGGATTGAGATCCGCGAAGTGGCGGGCGGCTATCGCATGTCGACCAAGCCTGAGCAGCACGAAGTGGTGCGCTCGTTCGCGAAAAGTCTGAAGCCCCCGATCCGGCTGTCGCTGCCCGCCTTGGAAACCTTGGCTGTCATTGCTTACAAGCAGCCCGTGACCGTTCCCGAAATCAATGACATTCGGGGCGTCGATTCAGGCGGTGTCATCGGAACACTTCTCGATCGGAAGCTGATCACGACAGGTGGACGCAAGCAGGTAATCGGACGTCCGATTCTGTACAAGACGACAAAGGAGTTCCTCATGCGGTTCGGGCTGAAAGATGTGAATGAGCTGCCCAGCATGGAGGAATTCGAGAAGCTAGTCGCGGAGTCCTTCCAGGCGGAGTTGATGCCGGCGGAGAGTGCGGCGCAATCGAGTGAGGTTTCGGAAGTTGCATCTCCGGAAGTGGCGCTGTCACACGAAACCAGCGCATCGGCTCAACAGGACGCTTCGAGCGAGAGCAATCCGGAAGTTGAAAAAGCGGGTTAAGGTCGAGTGCACGGGGGCTAAAGCCCCCTTTTTTTGCGCCCTTAACGCGGCCCTTAAAGGGCCGCTCTTCCACGACGGCTTGCAAGTTCGCTCCTAGCGTCGGCTGAAAATCGGATTTCACCGCTATTCTCAACGTGAGCGGGACTCAACATGCCTCTTGAACGGCTTCAAAAAATCATTGCGGCGGCTGGCATTGCTTCCCGGCGAAAAGCCGAGGAACTAATCACCGCCGGGCGCGTTCAGGTGAACGGGACCGTCGTCACTGAGTTGGGCACCAAGGCTGATCCTGAAGTTGATCATGTACGAGTAAACGGCAAGCTGCTGCAAGGGGAGCAGCGTCATACGTACCTCCTTCTGAATAAGCCCAAGGGCTACGTAACTACCGTGAGCGATCCCGAGCAGCGGCCCACCGTGATGGACCTGGTCAAGGGCGTGAGAGGCCGAGTGTACCCAGTCGGAAGGCTGGACTACGCGAGCGAAGGCCTTCTGATCATGACCAATGACGGTGAACTGGCAAATCGCCTGATGAAGGCGGCCTCGCACGTGTCCAAGACGTATCTGGTGAAAGTGGCTGGGACTCCGAAGGAGGATGCGATCGCGAAATTGCGCTCCGGCGTATCGATCGCGACCGATGATGGAAAGCGAGTGCGGACAGCCCCAGCGGCCGTAAAAGTCATCAAAGAGGCGGCGAATCCGTGGTACGAGATCACGCTCATCGAGGGCCGGAACCGTCAGCTTCGGCGCATGTTTGAAGCCGTCGGACATCACGTAGAGAAGATCAAACGGGTGAAGTATGGGCCGCTGGTACTGGACGTGCCTCCGGGCGAGTTTCGGTCATTGACGCTAAAAGAGATCGAAAGGTTGAACTCTGCCACGCGAAGCGGGAAGAAGTCCACCGATAAAAGATCTGCATGAGCCGATTCTTCGATCTCATTTCGCGGCAGGCACGCGAGGTTGGTGGCTACGTTCCGAACGCGCCGCCAAGACCGGTTGCAAATCAGCGCGAAACAATCGTCCGGCTGGACTCCAACGAGAATCCTCTCGGTCCCTCGCATCGTGCCGTTGAAGCCATGCGGATCGCGCTGGCCTCCAGCAGCGCCTATCCGGACGACGATTGTGCCCAATTACGGAACAGGCTGGCCGAATTACATGGGCTACCAGCAGAACAGGTGCTGGTCACACCAGGATCCACAGGAATGTTGGCGCTGCTCTGTCAGACTTTGCTTACTCCAGAATTGAATGCGGTCACGAGCGAACGCTCGTTCATCGTTTACGCCATGGCGACACATGCCGCGGGAGCGCAGTTGGTGGAAGCGCCCATGCGTGAGTATGGAATTGATCTCGACGCGGTTCTTCAGGCGATCAATGAAGATACGCGGATCATTTTCCTGTCCAATCCGAATAATCCCACGGGAACCTTGCTGGATGCGGGAAGGCTCGACAGCTTCCTGGATGAGGTTCCCGGACATGTCGTGGTCGTTCTGGACGAAGCCTATTGCGACTTTGCAGTGGACTTCGCGGCGCGGCGCAAGGCAGAGTATTCGCGTTCGTTGGACTATGTGAAGCAGGGCGCAAGTGTAGTTGTACTGCGAACGTTTTCAAAAGTGCACGGGCTGGCAGGCTTGCGCATTGGCTACGGTTTAGGTCCAGCCGAGTTGTTGAGTTATTGTGCGCGTATGCAAAGCACATTTTCCGTCTCATCACTGGCTCAAGTGGCGGCAAATGCAGCTCTGGATGACGGCAACCATATCGCAAGGACCATCGCCAACAATGCCGCGCAGGCGCAAATTCTGGGTGTAGGCCTGTCAGAGATGGGCGTTCGGGTCGTTCCTACCTGGGCGAATTTTCTCTGTTGCGATCTGGGCAGAGATGCGGCTCCAGTCGCCGAGCAGCTACGAACAGAGGGAATCAGCGTGCGCCCCCTGGGAGCATGGGGTTTACCTACTTGTTTGCGCGTGAGTATTGGAACGGCGGGACAGAATCAGGTGTTTCTGCAGGCGATGCAGAGGATTGGTTCGACTGTCTCGAAATGAGTTCTGGAATGTCTGCGGCTTGCCTCTTTCCGCGTCTGCGATTACTCGCCACAGAGAACAGAGATAAAAAGCTCTACTGCATCAACGGCACATGTGCTGCGCCGTATAAGCCCGCATCACTTCCCAAAAGCGCCTGTGTAATGATCGTCTTCTTCTTCGTGTAGTTGGCGATTTGAGCGGATGCTCCTTCCTTCTTGGCCGTGGGATCTTCCGGAGCAGAGGCCGCATAGACCAACGACCGCTCGCGAAGCTCCGCAAACATGCGCGGTGCGAATGCATCCCAGGCGCTCACAACGCCTCCACCGATCACGAACATGTCGAGATCAAGAATGTTGACCAGGTCTGCCATCAGAATGCCTAGGACTTCGCCGAAGCGCTGGAAGATGCGCTGGGCATCGGGATCCCCTTGGATGGCGAGGTTGTAAACGGATCGCGCGCTGAACTCCGGGTCGGCATTGAATGACTTGGCAAGCCCGGGAGCCTTGCCGCTCTCCACAGCTTCCCGAGCCATGCGCACGATCGCGGAGGCCGAAGCATATCGTTCCGCACATCCTCGATTGCCGCAGCCGCAGAGCACACCAGACGGTTCGACGGTGACATGGCCAAACTCTCCGGCCATACCGCTCATGCCGTAAAAGATTTTTCCGCCAAGAATGATCGCACCGCCGATGCCGGTTCCCAGGGTCAGCATGGCCAAGTTCTGGACGTCACGGCCAGCGCCCATCCATTTCTCTCCGAGAGCGGCGACGTTCGCGTCGTTGTCGAGGTGAACGTGCGTTTTCAGGCGTTTCTCGATGACGTCGCGCACGGGATACTCCTTCCATCCCGGGAGGTTCGCCGACTTGCGCATGATGCCGGCCGGAACGTCGATAATGCCGGGCACGCCAATACCAGCCCCCATGAATCGGCCACTGCCGCGATATTTCTCGGTGAGGGCGTGAATGGCGTCGCACATCTCACCCATCACATAATCGCCTCCCATGGCGACTTTCACGCCAAGGGTGATTTTTTCGAGAAGCTGTCCGTCAGTCGTAATCGCGGCGACGCGGAGGTTGGTGCCGCCCATATCAACGCCAATGGTGTAGTCAGGCATAACGGAAGAGAGTACCAGAACGGGGAGCGATTGGGTGTGACCAGCGACAAGCGCCGAGTGGTACAGGACAGCACTTCCTCCGATGTCGCTGCGCGACTTGTCGGAATGACACGGTCTGGTTGGCTTGTACCTCTGAGACGGACAACCCCTTCGGCGCGGAGTGCTAACATAATTGGTCTTGCCCATCTCGCGATCGAAGGTGTTTCCATGTCCGAAACCATTCTGCAAACCCAGGTTCCGAATCCACTGACCACGCTGACAGAGGACGAGGTTCTGTTCCGCGACAATATCCGCCAGTTCGCCGAGGAGAAGATCCGCCCTCTCGTCAAAGAGATGGATGAAAACGGTGTTTTCGAGAAGGACCTGCTGCACGATTTCTTTCAACTCGGGCTGATGAGTATTGAGATTCCGGAGCAGTACGGCGGGGGCGGAGCGAAGTTTTTCGAATCGATTTTGGCCGTGGAAGAGTTGTCGCGCGTGGATGCGTCGTCAGGAGTGATCGTCGATGTGCAGAACACGCTGGTGAACAATGCACTGCTGCGATGGGCCACGGAAGAGCAGAAGAAACGTATCTTGCCAAGAATGGCCTCGGAGATGCTCGGCGCCTACGCGCTGAGCGAAGCGGGGTCCGGTTCGGATGCATTCGCTTTGCAGACACGGGCAGCGTTGAAAAGCTCAGAGTACGTTCTGAATGGCCGGAAATTGTGGATCACGAACGCCAAAGAAGCAGGGCTGTTCATTCTGTTCGCGACACTCGATCCCGGTGCGGGCTACAAGGGGATCACAGCGTTCTTGATCGAGAAAGATTTTCCCGGATTTACGGTCGGCAAAAAGGAAGACAAGCTAGGAATTCGTGCGTCATCGACGTGCGAGCTGATTTTGGAAGACTGCCGCGTGCCCAAAGAGAATGTGCTGGGTGAGCCGGGCAAAGGATACAAGATCGCAATCGAGACTCTGAACGAAGGGCGAATCGGCATCGGGGCACAGATGATCGGAATTGCCCGCGGGGCATGGGAATACGCCTCGAAATACGCTCTGGAGCGGAAGCAGTTCGGCAAGGCGATCGCCGATTTCCAGGGAATTCAATTCCAGATCGCGCAGATGGCCACTGAAATCGAGGCCGCTCGGCTCATGGTCTACAACTGCGCGCGCATGAAAGATGCGGGCGTGAATTTTGTGAAGGAAGCGGCCATGACGAAGCTCTTTGCCTCGCAAGTGGCCGAACGCGTGACTTCGTTGGCGATCGAAATCTACGGTGGGTACGGCTTCACGAAGGACTATCCCGTTGAGAAATATTGGCGCGACGCCAAGATTGGCAAGATCTACGAGGGTACGTCGAATATGCAGCTGGCGACCATCGCCAAGCTCGTGCTGGGGAAGTAGATCGAGCGCTCTCGCGGCTTGTCACTTATTCACCGGTGCCTGCGAACTTTTTTGGGACCGCAAGGACTGGTTGGGACGGTCGCTACGAAACCGGCCTACTCTGGGGTGAAGTGGAACTCAACCGTCTCCTTGGATTCGGCCCCCGCCGCAAACTTCCACTGATAGATCGCGGATTCCGCTGCCTGCATCAGTACGGGGCTACCTCCGACTGGATCGACCTTTTTCACCGTGCCGTCTGAGGCGACTTCAGCAACCAGCTTCACGGTGCCTGTGAGATTTATTCGCCTTGCCATAGGAGGGTATTTCGGTTGTACCTTCCGGACGACTTTGCGCCCATTGTCGGGTTCCGGCTGGCTCTGGGCCCAGATTGTGGGTGCCAGGATGCTGGGGAGGGCTAGGAACAAGGCGAGAACTGCACTACGCACATTCATGATCAAACCTTAGGAACGGGGATTATGTTCACTGCGTCTATGAAACAGAGAATTCTAAGGAAAGCAATCTCGCTGGGAAAGTAACGCCAGTAATCTAAGTAACTCAGCGCCCGAATTACAGTTCGGGGCACGCAGGGAATAGGTACCTAAACCCGGAGCGAAAACTCAACCACTGGAGTTTCAGTGGGATAGCAGGGACTGTCCCGCCCCCAGATAAATGTTCCTTGCTCAATATGTGCATTGAGTTGCACTTCTTCACCCGCGAATTCCGTAGCCATACAGCATTAAAGATTTTGTTCTCAATCGTTTGCGGGATTTCTGCCTAATGGCGGACGGTGTGCACTTGTCAAAATGCCTGCGTGCCAGGGGCAAACAATGGGGTGCAAGTTGACTAACCTTTTCGGGACGATCGAATCGGTGGAGATAAAGGCGACTCCCGTCACTGCGACGAAGAAACACACGTGGTTGCCGGTCCTCACGGTATTGTTTATGGTCTCCTACGCGATCATGACCCTGCTGATCGTAGAGCAGGGCCAAACCATCGAATCCCAGCGCGCACTGATCCGCGAGCTTTTCCGCGACAGTACAGAACTCTCGGCCACAAAACAAAAAGCCCAGATTGAAGAGAGGGCATCGCGATTGGCACAGAACCCGTCATCCCAGACTCCGTCGACCCAGACTCCGTCAACCCAGGCCCCTTCGGTACAAGCTCCGTCTACTCAGGCTCGAACGAAACAAGCTCCGTCTACCCAGGTGGAACCACAGCATCGCGCGCAGAACCAGGTGAAGCCCAACAATCAGGTGCCCACGAAACCGGCATCGGATCTCGTGGACAAAGCCCGGACCCTGATCACGATCTAATAGAAGGAAAGCTGTAAAGAACTAGTTCTGTGGTTTAAGCAGTAAAGGCGTAAGACAATGAAGGTTCTGACCCTAGCCTTGTTGTTCAGTCTCCCTGTGAGCACCCTAATGCCACAGAAACCGTTTCGGCAGCCGACGTCGCAGATCACGAGGCGCTCCAAAGGTGGACGCTGGTATTTCGCGGCCAGTGGACACGCCGTCTACTGCTATGGCCCCGTCATGACCGTGCCCGGCCCGAATGGCGACCTGCAAAAGGTAGCGACATTCTGCCGCGACGGCAGCGCGGTCGTTCCCCTCAAAGACTAGACTGCAAATCACTTTCAATCGTTATTGGCCCAACTGCCACGGCGAGTACTCTGGCCAGTTCTTCATTTGCTGCGTGGCCCATGCGGTGGTCTTGTCCTTGTGACAGGAGGTACAAGTATTGGGGATGCCGTATTTGTCCGTCATTTCGGGAGAGATGACCCGGAACGTATGCGCATGGACGAATGCACCGGGGACGCCTTCACTTTCGATCGCCGGCATGTGACACGCCACACATTGACTGCCCGCGCTTCCCTCTTTGTGGTGTGTATGCGCCGCAATTGAAGCAGTACGCGGTCCATTTGCGCTAGCAGGACCATGGCAGTCGAGACAAATCCGATCTGCGGGTTTTCGTAACTGGGCGTAGTTTCCAGTGCCATGAACATCGTGGCACGAAGAGCATGTGATGCCGTGGCGGTACATCACGCTCTGGACGAAGTCATTGCCCTGCATGCGATTCTTATGGGCAGTGCAGTCGGGGAGGTAGTAGAAGGTAGTTTGTCCGAGCGTGCAGTCTTCCAACTTCCAATACTCCGCCAGTTTCAGCCCGAGGTTGTACCCGACCGGCCAATCGTAGTATTTCCCTTCAATCGGTTTCGTGACTGGCTGGCCCTGCGAATGGCATTGAATGCAAGTGTCGCTGGCAGCAACGGAATCCATGTGGCCGGGATTAAGGATGTTGTCGTTAGCTGGATGAGCCACGTGCTCGCTTCCCGGACCGTGGCAGCGCTCACAGCCTACGTTCCACTCAGCCGGTTTTTTCGCATGGATGTCGTAGGCGACGGAGTGGCAACCGTCGCAAGTCGGGCCGGTCGGTCGCTGCATGTTGTCGTCGGGATAGAAGGCTGCCCACCAATCCGCATTTTTCGGGACTTTGTAGGGGAGCCATGCGTGGGTGCCGACGTCCCATTGCGCTGACAGGGGAAAATAGTCGTCGCCTATTTTCGTGAAGTAGCGTTGCTTCCAGAGGCTGCCGTAAGCAAATGCCACCTGGTCTTGCGTGAACTTTGAAACTTTGTTCGTGGCCAAGTCAGGAATGATCGCTTCGGGATGTTCCAGCGGATCGCGCACTACGTTGGCCATGGGCGTCTTCTTCCACCGGGCGTAGATCTCCTGATGGCATTTTTCGCAGCTCTGAGAGCCTGTGTAATGCGCCGAAGCCGACTTGACCCCCTCCTGCGTTTGCAGCGGTTGAGTGAGGCGCATCAGACTGCGGACAAAATGCACTAACTCCCACGCATCGGCTGACGACCCTGTACCGCTAAGCGCGGGCATTCCCGTGAGCTGAACTCCGTTGACGATGATGTAATGGAGTTCGCCGTCGGTCAGTTCTTGAGCTACGGGTGAGCGAAGGTCCGGAACGCGAGGATAGATGTTCCCGCCGATAGGAGTTCTGCCGGCTCCGTCGGGCCCGTGGCACCCGGCACAACGGCTCAAGAAAAGATCGCGTGCGTGCTGAAGGGATTCTGCCGTAGCAGGGACGGGGTTCCTATTGACGCGTTCCCGCGCAGGAATTGCGAAATTCCTCACCCGTCGTGCAACGGCGATTTCCCAGGCAGGAGGAGGCGTGCTCGCGCGAAACCCACGATGGATCAGCAGAGCGAAGGCAATCGCGATGACTAGGCACAGGACCACGAGAGCGGAAAACAAACCGGTGAAAAACTTCAATTCGCCTCCGGATCCTGCCCCTGCGTCCAAAGAAAGGCGGCTCGCATCAATATCGGAGATCACAAAATAAAGTAGGATTCTATACTTCTCGGGGAACTGTCATGTCGATACGACCGGTAAAGCGCCTGATCAAATCGAAACCAACGCTCGAGGGCGCTGGAGTGCATTTACGGCGGGCTTTCGGCTTTGGCAACACAGGGGAGTTCGATCCCTTCCTGCTTCTCGACGACTTCCGCAACGACGTACCCGAGGATTATTTGGCGGGCTTTCCCTGGCATCCGCATCGTGGGATTGAGACGATCACGTATGTTTTGGCCGGAACTGTCGATCACGGAGACAGCATGGGGAATCACGGCACAATCGGGTGCGGCGACGTGCAGTGGATGACCGCGGGTAGCGGCATCATTCATCAGGAGATGCCCAAGGGAGACACTACCGGCCGGATGCATGGATTTCAGCTCTGGGCGAATTTGCCGTCGGCGCAGAAGATGACCGCGCCGCGATATCAGGAAGTAAAGACCGGAGAGATCCCCGAAGTCACTGACGATGACGGGACACATGTTCGGATCGTTTGCGGAGAATTTTGGGGTACGAAAGGGCCGGTTGAGGGGATTGCGACCGATCCCATTTACCTTGATGTTTCGGTACCTCCCGGAAAGCGCAAGACTCTGCCCGTTGAAACTACTCGGCATGCATTTGCGTACGTTTTTGCAGGGGACGGAAAGTTCTGTAATGCTTCTGGTCCATTGGCTGTACCCACCGAAAGTGTGGGATGGGCAGATACAAAGCCGCCTTCGGATGCGGAGAATCGGTCGCTCGTCGTGTTCGATCGTGGCGACGAAGTCGCGGTGCAGGCCGGTGAGGATGGAGTCCGATTCCTGCTTGTCTCCGGCAAGCCTTTGGAAGAGCCTTTGGCCTGGTACGGTCCTATCGTGATGAATACGCAGGAGCAGTTACAGCAGGCTTTCCAGGAATTGCAGCAGGGGACATTCTTGAAGAAGTAGGGGTCGTGTTTTCGATGCGAGATTTCCTCCGCCCTTCGCTTTCGCTCAGGGGTCGGAATGACAAGCGTCTAATATCCTTTTCAACATATGCCTGAACTTCCTGAGGTAGAAACTATTGCGCGCGGACTCGCGAAACGTGTCACGGGTGACGTGATCGAATCGGTGTGGCTGGGAAAGAAAAAAGAGCCGCTGAGATCTCCGGCTCATGAGATTGCATCGGTTTTGGAACATACGCGAATTTCGCGGGTGCATCGGATGGGCAAGCATATCGTTTTTGACCTTGAGCGAGAGACTGAGGCTAAGAATGGAAAGAATCCACTTCAAAGAAACATTAGAGGCAAAACAGCGCCTCCGACGGCTTCGGCATCGTCGCGCGGGGGCGGGCGCCCCACACCATTAGTCACCGAGGCACAGTGGATCGTTCATCTTGGGATGACTGGTCGATTGCAGGTTTGCGAGCCGTCGACTGCAATCGAGAAACATACGCATGCAATTGTGAAGCTCGAGTCCGGAAGGGAGATTCGATTTGTCGATCCGCGGAGATTTGGGCGTTTGAGCGTCGCAGCGAACGGCGCGTTTCAGACTGTCGGAATCGAGCCACTCGAAATTGGCCTTGAAAAATTCATCCCTCTGTTTCGCGGAAGAAAAACTCCGATCAAGAGCGCGCTGCTCAATCAGAAACTGCTGCGTGGAGTGGGGAATATCTATGCCGATGAGTCTTTGTTCCGCTCAGGCATTCGACCGCGCCGAAAGGCTTCGTCCATTTCCCGTGAACAACTGGGGAAACTGTTCGTTGCAATCCAACAGGTCCTGAAAGAAGCAATAAAGCTCGGCGGATCATCGATCTCAGACTACGTTGATGCCGACGGCGAGGAAGGTTTCTTTCAATTGCAACATCGGGTCTACGGCCGCGAAGGCGACGCGTGCCTGGTCTGCAAGACTCCAGTCAAGCGCATCGTGATCGCCGGGCGCAGCAGTCATTACTGCCCGAAATGCCAGAAATAATGTGCTGATTAGGCGCGTTTGAAGACAATCTTTAAACTGTCAGCCTGCAGAATGCGCTTGATTTGGCTGCGAGCATGCAGAGACCATGGGCCTGACGTGTCAAGCCGAACGTACGCTTGCCAGTGTTTCAGAGCTTTGCGCGGCTCGCGGATCTTCTCGTAGGCCAATGCAAGATTGTAGTGCGCATCAGCATAGGTCGGCGCCAGCTGAAGAGCGGTCTTATAGGTCGCAACCGCCTCTTGCACCCTGCCTGTCTCGTCGAGAACATTTCCCAGATCAAAGTAGGCCAAGGCGTAGCGCGGATCGGCATCGATCGCCTGCCGGTAGTGCCGCTCCGCCAGTCCGAATTCCTGACGGTTGTAATACAGCGTGCCAAGATTGATATGGGCCGCCGCGTGGTTGGGAGCAAGGTCGAGAACGCGATGATAGGCTGAAATGGCCTCGCTCTGCGTATTGGGATCTTCTTCCAGTTGGATCCCTCTTGCGAACCAGCCGGCCACTTCATGCTCATTTGGCGTTGGCTCAGAACGGGGCACCGAAGTGCTGGTCACCACTTTTTCGCGCTCAGAAAAGTCCATTAGGAACTGCCCAGCAATGGGCTCCAACAACTTTCCCTCGTGGCGGAAGGCTACACGATGCTTCGAGGTCGACCACGTGCCCGCTTCCAGCAGCGGCTTCTCAACTCCAGCCGCTTGTTTCCGCATCGCTTCCAGTGACTGCCGAATCACGTTGGGCCGCACGCTCATGGCGCACAGGTCACGAATTTTTTTGATTTCCAGGAGATCGGAGAAGGTGTAGGACTCCGTGGACACGACCAACCCCGCCCGCTCCCAGTTCGCCAACTGGCGCGGAGTGATGTGGAGAATCCTCAGTAGATCAGATCGGCTGTACACAGAACAAACACCGCAACGGACCTGTGGTTTGTCACAATTCCGTTCGCGTTCATTATCTTCAACCTACGCGAACAACGCAACTAGGAACGCTGTGAAAGGCTGTGGAGAACCTGGTTAATTCACATGCAGCAGAAATGGTGCAAAGACAGTCGGCGGTCGTTGGTCGTCGGTCTTTAGCTCTGTTCCACCCTCCGACCGCTTTCTCAAACGGCTACCGCTGCTGCCTGGTATTCCTCGTACGAGCCTTTGAAGTCGGTGATCTTGTGATCGCTTTCGAAGTGCCAAATGCGGGTGGCAACTTCATCGATCAGGTCGTGATCGTGCGTCACCAGCAGAACCGTACCCTGATAGCGCTGCAAGGCAATGTTGAGGGCGTTGATCGACTCGAGATCCAAGTGGTTCGTTGGCTCGTCGAACACGAGGACGTTCGGCTTTTGAAGCATCAGCTTGCAGAAGAGCAGGCGGGCGGCTTCGCCTCCTGAAAGAACGTTGGTTGATTTCGACGCCTCGTCGCGAGCAAACAGCATCTGGCCGAGGATTCCACGAAGTTCTTCATTGACCGCCGCTGGATCCCATTGATGCAGCCACTCGATCGCTGTCGTTCCCGCCTCGATTAGACTTCGATGATCCTGCGCGAAATATCCGATGGAGGCCTCGTGCCCCCAGACCACCTTGCCTGAATCGACAAAGGACCCTTCATAACCGCTCGTTTTGCGTAACTCGGATTCGGGAGTAGTTGGCGAATTCGCGAGCAGTGCATTCAGGAGCGTAGTCTTCCCTGCTCCGTTTCTTCCCATGAGCGCGATCTTTTCGCCGCGCCCGATGCTGGCGGTAAAGTTGCGGATGACGTCGTTGTCACCGTAAGCCTTATCAAGGTGTTCAATCTCGAGCAGGTGCTTGCCCGAAGGACGCTTTTGTTCGAACTTGATGAATGGGCGCTGAATGTTCGACTTCGCGAGTTCTGTAACCTGAAGGCGCTCGACTTCCTTGCGCCGGGACTGTACCTGGCTGGAGCGTGTTCCAGCAGCGAACCGCGCGATAAATTCATTCAACTGTGCAATCTTCTTTTCGCGCTGTGCGTTTTGCGATTCGATTTGAGAACGAACCTGCGTTTTGGCCACGACCATATCGTCGTATGTGCCGGTATAAGTGATAATTGTTTCGTAATCGATGTCTGCAATGTGGGTGCAGATGCTGTTCAGGAAATGCCGGTCGTGCGAGATCGTGATCAGGACCCCGTCGTAAACGTTGAGAAATCCTTGCAGCCAGTGAATGGAGTCCAAGTCAAGGTGGTTTGTTGGCTCGTCAAGGAGTAAGGCCTGAGGATGCCCAAACAACGCCTGCGCGAGAAGAATGCGCACCTTTTGTCCGCCCTGAAGCTCACCCATCTTGCGGCTGTGGAGTTCTTCGGGAATATCGAGACCTTGAAGCAGGATCGCGGCATCGCTTTCCGCCGAGTAGCCGTCTTCTTCCCCAACAATGCCTTCCAATTCCCCGAGCTTCATGCCGTCTTCGTCGGTCATGTCATGCTTGGCATAGATCGCGTCGCGCTCTTGCATTGCATTCCAAAGGCGCCTATTCCCCATAATGACCGTATCGATGACGCTGTACGCGTCGAAGGCAAACTGGTCTTGGCTGAGGACGCCGAGCTTGCGTGGACGCACGACGGTGCCCTTCTGTGGGTCCAACTCGCCACTGAGCAGCTTCATAAATGTCGACTTGCCCGAACCGTTGGGCCCCGTCAAGCCATAGCGCTTGCCCGGCGAAAAGGCCGTGGAAACTTCTTCGAACAGAATCTTGGCGCCGTAGCGCATGGACACATTACTGACTGAAAGCATGGTTGTGGCTTCTTCCTATCGTTTCTTCCTCTGAATTTCTTCAGGAAATGCGGGGAAATCCGCCCAAGACGGTGCCGCTGGATGTAACTAGAATAACACGCTCATACCACTATTTAGATGTCCAAGGGTCAATGACGGTCGCGCCGATATCGGCGAAGTGGGTAACGTTGCGGGTGGCAAGACTGGCATGTCGGGAGAGGACGATGCCGGCGATCATGGTGTCGCGCATTTCTCCGATTCGGCCCTTCTTCTGCCTTTCTGCCGCAAGGTTCGCTGACAAGCGGACACCCTCTTCGTCGAAGGCGGCGACCCGATGATCGATTTCCTCAAGCAGGCGTTCAAATTCGTCGGTTAAAGCCGACCTTCTCTTTCCAACTGGCATGATCTGCAGGCCGGACTCAATTTCAAAAACCGTGACCGAGGTAGTCCAGATTGAGCTTTCCGGCTGTCGATCGAGCCACTGCGATATTTGCGGATCCGGGATGTTGCGCATCAGAGCGGAAACCACATTCGTATCGAGAATGATCATTGCTCGTCATCAAAGGTAGCGGGTTTGACGGGATATCCACGGAATTCAGGAATATCAAACTCGAGCCCCTTCCCTCTAAATAACGCCGCAATTCTCGTGCCCAAGCCGGTTGTCGGGGCTTCGCGTTTATTGACGGCGTTCCGCAGGATCTCACGCACTTCTGCTTCCATGCTCCGGCCATTTCGCTTGGCGCGGCGTTGCAGGCGCGCCTTCACGCTGTTCTCGATATTGCGAACTACAAGCTGGGCCAAGCTACCCCCTCCGAGTGATATCATGATATCATTTTAAGGATTGGGCGTCAAGCCGCTGACCCATATTCAGTGTTACAGTGGTAGCCCGCTACCGGTGACGTAGCCTGTTCGAGCCAACCTACCTGGAGGACGCTATGGGGAGCAGGCAAAGCTTCCGTTCTTTACTGCAATTTCTATCTATTTTGCTGACGACATTCCTGCTGGCCGGAACTGCCTTGGCCGGAGTTTCCGGAAAAATCGTCTACAACTTCGCGGGAGGCGTTGACGGCGAGTACCTCGACACCGAACTTGTGAGAGATAGCGCCGGTAATCTCTACGGCACGTCGGTACAGGGCGGCACATACGGAAGCGGCACCGTCTTTCAAGTTACTCCTGCAGGCGTTCACACTGTGCTTTACAGCTTTACGGGCGGTGCGGACGGAGGGGAACCATACAAGGGAGTCACTCTCGACTCACAGGGCAATCTTTACGGAACTGCGGTCACGGGCGGCGCTGGATCTTGCGAAGGCGGCTGCGGCGTTGTATTCAAGCTGACCAACTCGGGCGGCGTCTGGACCCAGACAGTGATTCACGCTTTCAAGGGTGCTGACGGATCGGGCCCAGGAAGCCCAGTCGCTGTCGACAAGTTCGGCAATGTGTACGGGACGACCCCCACGGGGGGCTCGTACGGGATGGGAACCCTCTACCTGCTTCAGCCGAGCGGAGCCAATTGGAAGTTTCGGATAATCCATACCTTCACCGGAGGTTCGGACGGCGGTGGCGGATCAGCGGGACGCTTGCTCATCGATCCGGCTGGGAATCTTTATGGCGTTTGCACCGTGGGTGGAGACAACACCTTTGGAACGGTGTACGAGGTCTCGCGCGTGAACGGGCAAATTCAGTTCACCACTCTCTACGCGTTCAAGGACTCGCCCGATGGCGCTTTGCCTTACGGTGCCTTGGTGTTTGACAAGTCCGGAAATCTATACGGCACGACGTACTACGCAGGGGCAAATGATCTCGGGACGGTTTATACGCTAACGCCCAACAACGGGATATGGTCCGAAAGTGTGCTTTACAGCTTCTTAGGCGGTGCAGACGGTGGCAGCCCCATCAGCAGCCTGGTAGCGGACGGACATGGCAACTTTTACGGCACTACTAGCGCCGACGGCGCTTCGGGTGGCTATGGCACTATCTTCAAAATGACGCACAGCGCCTCGGGTACATGGACAGAGAGCGTCGTCTATCGCTTCCCAGGCGCGCCGGGGCTCGGAAATGCTTACAACGGCATCATCACCGACGGCGCGGGCCACTTCTACGGAACCACGGTCAGGGGTGGCTCCGGGGACGATGGCGCGATCTACGAATTCACGCCGTAGTGAGCGCGAAACTCAGTTGTGGGTAGCCGGTTGCGGCACCGCTTTTACCAGCTCTCCTATCGGGTCCACCACCTGGAGCAGCAATCCAGCCACCGGCTTTCTGGACTGTTCGACGACGGCCATTTGCTGAGTCTTCCATAGATCCGGCTCGGGTAGGCCTTTGCCCAGGTAATCGAGTGACTGAAGGCCGGCAGCGGCCAGCATCGCCAGATTCTGCGAAATCGGAATGTCCTCCTGTAGTAGTGAAGACTGTTGTAGGCGCGGGTGCAACTTGGCATCGTTGTAACGCCAGAGAGTCAGCCAGGTTCGAATCTGTGCTTCGGCGGCCTGATCTTTGTAGCCGCTCTGGATGTATTGCTGCACGAGGCCGCTGAACTCCCGCGCGGCTTCACTTTCCGGATAGGCAGCGTCGATCAGGTGCGTCAGCGGAGCGTGAAAGTCAATCGGCCCTTTGGCTTCATCCCAGCGGTTGTAATCCTTTACCGGCTCGACTACATCGGCCAGCACACGCAAGGGAGTAACGTCGGCAGATCCCGCCATTCGGTGAAGCATAGCTTCGCGCGTCGTGTTGTGCGTCAGCCCGAGTGAGTCAAGTTCAAGGCTGACGGCCTGCATGCGGGTGTACATCGAGTTCACATCCGTAATATCTTGCGGTGACCATAACCGCTCAGCGATGGCTGCACCTCGAGGCCAGATGTGCGAATCGATATTTTCAGGAGTGACCCACTCGGCCCACTGGCAGGCTTCGCCACCGAGGATCAGAGCTTTCTGCTCAGGAGTGAGACTCGCGGCCGCGCCGCTCAAGGGTTCAATTGCATAGTGCTTCGCGGTGGGCCACATCAGGTCGAGATAGTACCCGTAAGAGAGCAGACCGCGATATCCCTGCTGCGCTGCGACAGCTAAAGATTGCTGACCGCGCCAGGACTGAACGACGATGGTCTTCGGTAGATCAGGACGAAGGATCTCATCCCATCCCACCATGATCTTGTGATGCTTGGTCAGGATCTTCTCCAGATGTTCGTTGTAGTAGGCCTGAAGATCTGGATTCGTCTTCATCCCGTGCGCTTGCTTGAATGCCTGGATCTTGGGATTGGAATCCCAGTACTTGCCATCGACCTCGTCGCCGCCGATGTGGAAGTACTGGTCGGGGAAGAGCTTTCCCATCTCCTCGACGAACTTATCCATGAACTTATAGGTCTCTTCACGAGTAGGATCTGTGACCGACTGATTGCCGCTTTCGTTCTCCAGCGTGAACGGGCCCGGATTGCTCGCCAGTTCGGGATATCCCATGAACCAAGAGCGGCTGTGGCCGGGGGTGTCGAACTCGGGGATAACGCGAATGCCGCGATCATGCGCATAGGCGATCAAGTCCCGGATTTCTGCTTGTGTGTAGAACTTGCCTTCGGAACCCATTCCCGTGAGTTTGGGAAACACTTTGCTTTCGACACGGAAGCCCTGGTCATCGGATAGATGCCAGTGGAAGACGTTCATCTTGACTGCGGCCATGCCGTCAAGGTTGCGCTTGAGGACATCCATGGGGATGAAATGGCGGCTGACGTCGATCATCAGACCGCGCCACTGGAAGCGTGGCTGATCTTTGATTGTGACCGCGGGCGCCGAGAATCCGTTCGGGCCGATAGATACGAGTTGCAGGAATGTCTGCAGACCGTAAAGAGCGCCGAGTGTGGTGGGAGCCGTGATTTGTGCTCCTGAATCGGACACTGTCAGCTGGTATGACTCATCTTCTCCCAGCTTCAGGACGGGTTCCAGAGCCTTGTCAGCATGGACCGTCAGTGTAGGCGTGCCACCTTCTTTTGTGCGGAACGGAATGCCGGTCTGAAGGGAAAGCTGCTTCGTGAATCGCTGCACACCTGCTTCCAACGCAGGATCATGCGTGCCGGTTACTGAAACGGAGAATGATTGGGTGACCGCCAACTGCCCGCTTCCCTGCTGCACACTCGAAGGCATGGGCATGAGGTTGAGTTGAGGTTGTTGGGCTTGAGCGAGGGTGGACCATCCCGAAAGCAGAGCAATGGAAAAAAGCCAAATGTGCCTATGCATGGAGTCAACCTACCTTTATGAGACCGAATTTGGGACCGGAAGCCAGCGTGCGCTGGATTCCGGAACGTGAGGTAATAAATCCTGAAGACGACTGGATGTAGCGCGAATAAGAATCACTGCTATGTTTCTTGTCCGCAGATTCTGTTCGTATTCCAAACCACGATCAACCGAGATGAAGGCTTCCGCAATACGGAGCAATTCACCGTTCTTGCGACCGGAGAGTGACTCCTCTGCGACAGCGCGACAGTGGTGATCGGGGAAGCTATTCTTGAATTTTCGAGGAATACACTCGTCAAGCAAGATTTTCATCTCAATTGACTGACAAGAAGCGATTTCGCATCCTCGAGGGACTGCACTGCGGCATCGCGCGCGACCGAAGGAAAATCGTCAAGGAACTCGTCCAGCGTCTGACCACCTTCAAGATAGTCAAGAAGTGCCTGGAATGGGACACGCGTTCCGGCGAAGACCGGAGTCCCGCCCAGAACGTCAGAATCACGAGTGATGACGCTGTTTAACATGCCTTAATCGCTCTTACCAAGTCTACGCTCCGGTTCGACAAACTCCAATAATCTTCACTTAGTGTCCGCCGAGTTCCTTCACGATCCCGCTGACAAACTGCTTGGCGTCACCGAAAAGCATCAAAGTCTGATCGAGGTAATAAAGCGGATTATCGATGCCTGCAAAACCGGGATTCATACTGCGCTTGATGACCATCACTGTATGCGCTTTATCAACGTCGAGAATGGGCATCCCAAAGATTGGACTCGATTGATCGGTGCGGGCTGCGGGGTTCGTGACGTCGTTCGCGCCGATGATTAGTGCCACATCGGTTTGCGGGAAGTCGCCATTAATCTCATCCATCTCGATCAGGCGATCGTAGGGGATATCCGCTTCGGCGAGCAGAACGTTCATGTGGCCGGGCATGCGTCCGGCAACTGGGTGAATGGCGAATCGAACTTCCACGCCTTTCTTTGTGAGCACGTCATAGAGTTCGCGGACTTTGTGCTGCGCTTGCGCGACCGCCATGCCGTATCCGGGAACTACGACCACTTTGTTTGCAGCTGACAAGATTGCAGCGGCTTCCTCCTGCGTGGCGCTGCGGACTACACGTTCTTCCTTCACGCCGGCCACCGAGGTTTGCACCTGGCCAAACGCTCCGAACATCACGTTCGTGAACGAACGATTCATGGCCTTGCACATGATGACTGACAGGATGAAGCCGGAAGATCCGTCAAGGGCGCCGGCTACAACAAGCACTTTACTATTCAGAACGAAGCCTAGCAGCGCAGCGGAAAAGCCTGCATAAGAATTCAAGAGAGAGATCACCGTCGGCATATCGGCCCCGCCGATGGGCGTAACGAGCAGAATTCCAAAAATCAGGGCGACGATCACCATCGAGGGAAACAGCAGTGCGTGCCCAGGGTTCACGACTAGCGCAACCGCCAGTGCCAGCGCTGCGGCGAGAACGGAGAGGCTGACAATGTTCTGTCCACGGTAAACGATGGGGCGCCCTGGCAGAATTTCCTGCAGCTTTCCAGCGGCGATTAGGCTACCCGTGAACGTCAGGGATCCGATGATCACTTCGAGCGCGATTTCGCCCATCTGAAAACGCGTGACCGGCTCGTTGCCAACGTAATATTCCGCGATGCCGATGATGGCCGCCGATAGCGCGCCAAACGCGTGGCTCAGTGCGGTCCGCTGCGGCACGGCGGTCATGTGCACCATGCCCAGGGGAATTCCCACGCCGGCACCGATGATCAACGGGATCAGGATCCACTTGTATGCCGTTACCTCGGGATTAAACAGCGTGGCGACAACGGCCAGTGCGGCACCGATTTCTCCGCAAAGTACGCCCATGCGCGCCGTCGTCGGAGAACTCAGAAATTTCAGAGAAAGAATGAAGAGGATAACTGCGGCAATGTAGGCGAAGTCGAGATACTGCTGCAGGGCGTCCGCGTTCATGATTGTTTCGACCTGCCGGACTTGAACATGCGCAGCATGCGGTCAGTGATGACAAAGCCGCCCACCATATTGCTGAACGATGCCGCAACCGCGATCGCACCCAGTATGGTGGTGAGCCGCGTCTCATGGCGCCCGGCAATGATGATGGCCGCAACCACCACGATGGCGTCGAGGGCATTCGTCAGTGACATCAGCGGCGTGTGCAGCAACGGTGAGACACGCTTGATCACCTCGAACCCGACAAATCCGGCGAGGATGAAAACGTAGAGGTTAGAAATAAAATCCGCTGGCATGTTGTTTCCCCTGCATTCGTTTCTTAATCTCGGTACTGAGCCCACCACTACGGCGGCATCCGGTTATTCGAATCACTGACTCTTAGCGGCAAGGGCTGGAAGCTTGAAAAATTCGCGCACGCGCGCATTCACGATCTCGCCGCCCTGCGTGACGAGGGTTTCGCGCGAGATCTCGTCCTGCATATTCATCTGCAGCTTGCCTTCTTTTCCCATGTACGTCAGGTACGTCATCAGGTTGCGGGCGTACATCTGACTGGCATGGTATGGAATTGTGCTGGCGAGGTTAATCGTGCCGATGATCGTTACGCCGTTTACGTCGATGGTCTCTTCCATCTTCGTCAGTTCGCAGTTCCCACCGCGCTCCGCAGCGAGGTCGACGATTACCGATCCCGGCGCCATTCCCTTCACCATGTCGCCCGTGATCAGGACGGGCGCTTTCTTGCCAGGAATCACTGCGGTAGTGATCACCACGTCACTCTCAGCGACAACCTTGGTCAGCAGTTCGCGCTGACGTGCATAGAAACTCTCATCCTGAGCGGTACCGTACCCGCGTGCATCCTGTGCATTCTGCGCTTCAATGGGAAGTTCGACGAACCGTCCACCCAAGCTCTGGACTTGTTCTTTAACCGCCGGCCGCATGTCGTATGCTGATGCAACCGCTCCTAGGCGGCGAGCAGTCGAGATGGCCTGCAAGCCCGCTACCCCCACACCGATGATGAAGACGCGTGCTGGAGTAATCGTGCCCGCAGCGGTCGTCATCATGGGAAAGATGCGTGGCGAAGTTTCAGCCGCGAGCAGCACGGCTTTGTATCCAGCGACCGTTGCCATGGACGAAAGCGCGTCCATGCTTTGCGCGCGAGTGATGCGCGGCATAAGCTCTACCGAAAACGCGCTGACTCCCGCCTGAGCAATCTGCTCGATCACTTCTGCGGTGCCAAAAGGCCGCAGGAATCCGACAAGAACCTGACCACCCTTATACAGCCGAACGTCGTCGCTGCCAGTCTTGTCGTTCGATCCGTAGCACAGCACCTGCACGATGATGTCGGCCGCACTGAATACGGCTGCTCGATCAGGCAGTATCTTCGCGCCTTTTTCGGTATAAGCTGCGTCCAGATACCCGGCCTCGGCGCCGGCGCCAGCCTGCACAACAACCTCGAATCCTGCTTTGGTGAGATTGGGAATGACAGCGGGAACGAGGGCGACTCTACGTTCCCCGGGATAGCTTTCTTTCGGAACTCCGACGATCACGCGGCTCTCGTCCTTTCCGTGGCCGACTGCGGTTCCCCGGCCCCGGGATCAACAAGTGCTGCTCCGGGTCGAAATCCTTGGATGGGGCAGCTTGCGAATCACGTGACGGCTGTCACATGACGCGCGAACTGAAAACAGTAACAGATTGAGCAGGGACTTGGAAGACACCGCTGATGTTGTTAGCTTGATCACTGTCGCCGGCAAATCAGACTTCTGGAGTCTATGTGCGCACGAATCTTTTAATGAGCTCGAGTGCTTTGTTCATGGGAATTCTGGGATTCGCAGCCTCCTTCATGCCGCAAGAAATCTTGACTCATCTCGGAGCTGTCCCGAATGCCTCCTCAACGCTCCTGGTGCAGGTCATGGGGGCACTGTATCTGGGATTCGCCATCCTCAACTGGATGGCACGGAGTGTCATGATCGGAGGCATCTATGCCCGTCCGGTTGCCCTTGGAAATTTCTTACATTTTGCGGTGGTCACTACAGCGGCATGGAAAGTCATTGCAGCTGGGGCGGTGACGTCAAGAATTCTGCTGGCCGCGTGCTGCTTGTACACGGTATTCGCGGTGTGGTTTGGGTTTGTGCTGTTCACGACCCCAAGGAAGGAATAGAGCTAAACCGGCTGGCTTCCATAGCGGTAATGCCAAACTCGCGCCGCCCCGATCAGGTTCGTATCGTCGCCAAGCGAAGCCAGTATTAGTTGCGTCTTGTCTGCGGGCACAAAACGGCAGCCCTTTCGAATCACTTCACGCATGCGGTCCAGAAACATGTCTGCACTTTTCATCACACTGCCGCTCAGCACGATTACATCCGGAGTAAACATGCTGATCAGATTCGCAAGGCCGAGACCCATGTAGTACGCCTCGTGCTCGACGGCTTGTTGGGCGACCTCATCCCCCTGACGCGCAAGTTCGCAAATCTTCTGCGCAGTGATCCCCTGACGATGCAGATATCCAGCAGGAGCGTTCCGATCGATCCACGTGACCATTGCCGGTCCCGCTGCCAGCGATTCCCAACACCCGCGGAAGCCACAAGAGCATTCCGGCCCGGACGGATCGAGCACCTGATGGCCAACTTCGGGATGAGCGCCATCTACTCCTCGGTAAAGCTTGCCGTCGAGGATGATCCCACCTCCAATGCCGGTTCCAACCGTGATGTAGATCAAACGTGCACAATCGCGGCCCGCTCCCCATCCGGCCTCGGCCAGAGCGGCGGCGTCACCATCGTTTTCCAACGCAGCCTTGACGTGGAACGCGTCTTCCAGGTCGGGAACCAGCTTCTTCCCTCTCCAGCCCGGAAGAAAATCGACGTCGCCGAATTCGCCGAGGATAGGATCGACTGGACCCGTTGAACCTATTCCTATGCCACGGAACTGCACGTCGTGCTTGCTGGCGATTTCCTGCAACATTCGCACCATGGCGTCCAGCCCGGCGGAGTAGTTGTTCCCATCCGTGGGCGTTTCCGCACGAGCAAGGACTTTCCCGTTGTCATCCACCGCGCCGACAGCGATTTTCGTACCCCCGATATCGACGGCACCGATCATAGGAATTCCTGAGGAATCCGTTGGCTTTTAGCACGCTGGCGTGACGGATAGATGAATTTCAAAGCAGATGACCAGCCGATTTAGTATTCCGGTGTGATGGCCTTGGCTTCCTCCAGCGTGATGCGCTTCTTGTTCTTGTATGACAGATTCGCCATGTGGACGGCCATGGCTGATTTGTACCCGAGATCGACCGGAGCATTCGGAGTTCCACGGCTTCGAATGCAGTCGATCCAGTTCTTCATGTGATCCTGATCGGGAGCCTTGCCCTCGTTGGCCTCCCCGTTAGGACGGTTCACCTTCTCCGGCCAATATTCGAGCGCTTGTCCGAAATGGTGTTCAATCGTTCCGTCGCTGCCCAGGATGCGGTCGCCCAGTTCGTAGTGCCTGTTACTGAAAGTGGATTGCCACGTCACCACGATATCCTTCGGGAAATCAAGCGTGACGGCGATCGTATCCGGCACCTCGCGGCCATCCTTTTCAGAGAAAACGCCACCAGACATGTAAGCCGCGGAGGGTACTTGCAAGTCCAGGACGCTCATGATCCATGCAATCTGGTGGACCATGTTCTCGGCGCAGTTCCCTCCCGAAAATTCCCAGAACAGGCGCCAATTGATGAACTTGAATCCATCAAACGCGCGATCGGGACGCCCGTTCAGGAATGCGCTCCACTCTACGTTGGCCGCAGTGCAATCTGCAGGAACCGGACGCACCCACTGGCCTTTCCCATGGGGAGTGTTTCGGCCCATCCACGATTCGACCTGTGTAACTTTGCCGATAGCCCCATCCTTAATCAGCCGTATAGCATCCGCAGTGGCGCCTGCACTCTCATGCTGCAATCCGATTTGTATTACCCGGTCCGATGTTTTGGCAGCAGCCAAACACTTATCAGCTTCAGGGATCGACCACGTCATCGTCTTTTCGGCATAGAGATCTTTCCCCGCGGCAAGCGTGTCGACAAAGTGCCGCGCATGAATGTGCAGCGGACTGGCGACGATCACGCCGTCGATATCCTTCATATCGAGCAGCCGCCGGTAATCGGAGACCGTCTGAATCGTGGAAACCTTGCTCTTGGCTTGATCGCGCCGGCGGCTATACACGTCGGCCATGACGACTAGATCGACGTTTGGAACTTTGATCACTTGATCTAGCAAATCATTTCCGCGATCCCCCACGCCGATCATGCCGACGCGAACCCGGTCATTGGCCCCGAGAACCTTGGAAGATGGATATGCCAACGCGGCCGCGCCAATCGCTGCCTGCTTGAGAAATGTGCGTCGAGTCTGATCGGTCATGTGTCCCTCCAAATCTCGTGGTCAGTGGTCAGTGATTAGTGGTCAGTAAAATCGTTGTCGCTTTTTCTGACAACTGAACTGATCACTGGCCACCGATCACTGCAAGGCATCCGCTTCTTGCAACAGCTTCTTCATCCCCGCCCAACTCTTGCGTGAGCATTCTTCCGGCGACCCTCCGCCGCTCCAGTGGGTCTCGAGACTGACTGCGAAATGGTAGCCGTCGCGCTTCAAGGCCTTGAACTGCCCGGCCCAATCAATCATGCCTCCGCCCATCGGCGCCCAGTCATAGCCCTTTCCCTTTTTCACTGTATCTTTGCAGTGACAATGACCGATGCGGTCCTTGGGAAGCAATTTGTATCCATCGGGATAGGGAATCTCTCCACTGGCTGCGGCATTGCCCGGATCCCAGTTCAGCATGAATGACCGCGATTGCACCGCGTCAAGAACCTTGACGCTCTCCGCCGCCGTTGCCGTATTGCAGGCCGGCTCGTTTTCGAGAACGAGAATCATTCCCTTCTTCTCGCATTTAGCCGCTGCCTCGCGGAGTTTGTCATCGATTGCCGCGCGGTAGGGCTTCTGGTCTTCGAGTCGCCAGAAATCGAAGCAGCGGACTCGGTCCGTGCCGAACGCCTTCGCCAGTTCGATGGCGCGCTCCAGCACCTCATCTTGCTTGCTGATCGGGAAGTCAGCGCCGAAGCTCTTGGCTTCGCTGTACTTCGACTTTGGCGCTCCGGGCCAATCCACCTTAAAGAGCGGACTCGCGATGTCAGTCACCTTCAGTTGGTACTTCTCGACGAGCCGCTTGGCCTCGGCCACTTCCTTTTCATCCAGAGCGACGATGTTCTTGTTCCACATGCTGCGTAGTTCGATCCACCCCATCCCGAACTCTTTGGAAGTCACTTCGCAGACATGACCGAAATCCTGGGAGATCTCGTCGTTGATCACAGAAACGCGGAAGGGCGAATTTGAATCATTCGCTCGAGCGAAACGGGAGGTAACGCTGGCAACGGTCATGGCAGCCGCTCCGGCCAAAAACTCACGGCGGGCAAAGGGGGTGGGCATAAAAAACTCCTCAGGTCCGTGCTGATGAGTAAATGAGGGCGCTCACAAATTTACCACCGCAGGATGCAGCTTGGCAGGTAAGGCAGTTCCATCTGGTGAAACATCAGGCGGCAGGTAGTTTCCGAGGGCGCCAGTTTTTGCGCGCAAAACAAAACGCCCCAGACTCAATTTGAGTCCCGGAGCGTCTGTTGATCAGCCCTCCCCCAAGTGCTGCTCAAGAACAACTCTAGTCCTGAATCAAGAAATCGTGAATGGCCCCTCCGTGCTATACGACCGGAAGAAAGTAAGAGGTACGAAAGAGTGGAAGTAACCCATCGGCCGAAGGCGGCTGGAGTTTAGCGCGCAAAACAAAACGCCCCAGACTCAGTTTGAGTCCCGGAGCGTCTGTTGATCAGCCCTCCCCCAAGTGCTGCTCGAAAGCAACTCTATCTCTGAGTCCCAGTACCGTAAATGGCTCACCAGTGCTATACATGGCACCAAAGTGGGGGTTCAATGTAAGCATATGAAAACAAAACACTAAACACTTCGCGACTCGCTCTGCATCTCAAATGTTCACAAAACCGTAATGCTACTGTTTTTCGACCTTCATGACATTGTCGTCAGGATTTCGGTCAATCAGCTTGATCAATGGATCGATGCCAGCCTGGACCGGGATAGCGCTCACGACGATTGTGAATTCCTGTTCTTCTTTGTCAATTTTGTATTTTTGCAGAAAAAGAAAGTTCCCTTCCGCATCCTGCACACCAATATCAATGAGGTCGTTCAGAGGAACAAGATGTTCCTGCCCCTTGCCATCGGAGCGATATTTCTTCGCGTCAATGGTGAGATGCACCTGATATTTTCCATCTGGCAGAGCGGAATATTTCGCCGAGACCGCTCGGTTATCGAAAAGAGTGATGTTCTCAAACCAGTCGTCGTAAACATATTGGAAGTCTGGCGGAGTTTCCGCTCGAAGATCGTTTACCAGATCGAGCGACGTTGGATACGGCGCCGCTTTGAAGGCGAAGTCGTGTACGAGTTTAGCCAGCGCTTTACTCACGCGGTCTTCGCCGATGTAGTCCTGTAAGGCATACATCACCATGCCGCCCTTGTTGTAGTGAATGTATCCCTGGTTGGGCTCGACGCGCATGAGCGGCTTCTCTTCGTCGTGCTCCTGGGCGCGGCCGCGCAGATATCCGTCAAGCTGGTAGCGAAGGAACTTCTTCATCGACTCCGCGCCGTAGGTGTGCTTCATCACCATCAGAGCTGTGTACTGCGCGAGTGACTCAACGACAGACGTCGCACCTTCCGTGTTCGCACTGATAACCTGGTGTCCCCACCACTGATGGGCGACCTCGTGGGCCGTCACAAAGAAGGGGAGATTGATCGCGGCCTTGTCGTTCGGATCTACGTACGTAATGAATCCAATACCTTCGGAGAACGGAATGGTATTGGGAAACGACTCCGCAAAGTTGCCGTAGCGCGGGAATTCAATGACGCGTTCCTGCTTGAATTGAAACGGACTGAAATTTGCAGAGCAGTAGTCGAGCGTCGACTTCATGCCGAGCATCATTCGATCGAGATCAAATTCGTGCCCGTCCTGATAATAGACTTCCAGATTTACGTCGTGCCAGCGGTCGCGACGGACGCTGTAGCGGGCCGAATTCACTGAGAAGCCGCCATCCATAATCGGTGCATCCGCTTTGTAGTGGAAGTAGCGGCGCCCATCCTGAACCCACTCTTTTTGCAGATAGCCGGGTAGGATTGCGATCTGGTCGGGAGTAGTACTGACGGTCCCCTCGAAATTCACCCAATCCGACGACGTCGAGCCGTAATTATTCTCTCGCGCCCCAACGTCTTCGAGTTTGTGCAACCCCGGCGATTTTCCCAAGCCTTGACGATGGCGCGCACTGTCATCCACGAGTTGGACGTCCTGCTGATACCCGATAAAAGGCAGATAGCTGCTGTTCACAAAGCTGCCGTTGTGGACGACGTCCGTATTGGCCATGGAATTCACGAATCCGGGATTCCGATACACCAGATCGAAATCGAGAGCCACGCGGCCGTGTGGTGGGAGTGGCGTAGCCAGCTTGTAAATGAAGAAGCCGAGCGGGGCATCTTCCAGCACCGAGGTCTGGCCGCCCTCGATGCTCATCTTTCGAATTTCCACTTGAGGCCGCGGAATCACGTCGGTATCTTCCGGCCATATGGTGATCGCGATCTGGTCGATTGGCTGGTCAGTCCTATTCTCGAGCCACTCCTTCCCGCGGAACGCAACACTGCGCTGCTCGGGATAAAGATCAACGGCGGTTTCGACGTCAGTGGTCCTGGGCTGAACCAGGTTTTGATACTTCTTGTATTTAATCTCGTACTGCGCGCGATCCCGCTGAAAAGTGAACGATGTTTGAAAACGATTCAGCACATGCGTGTTGTAGTAGATGTAGCCTCCGACGGTGACGAAAACCAGGCCGCACGCCGCAAACGCGATAACTGACGAGCGTGACAGCCGGGAGAAGCCCAGCCTCCTCCGATTCCGAAAACTGCTCTCAACCCCTCGCACCCAGAACAGGTTCGTCGCCATCGCCAGTAGAACGGCGCCCACGCCCCAATACACATGAAACCAGAACAACGGCGCCCTGAATGGTCCATAGCCGTTCATATCGGAGTAAATCACTTGCGGGGATTGGCCCAGGCGATAAAGGTAATCCTGCAAGTTCATCTGCGGCAGCGCGATACCCGCGATGAAGTACAGAATCATCACGAAATGACCCAGGTATTTGTGATTGACGATGGTGTGCACCAGCATCGCCACCGCGCACAGGATCCAGAAAGTGATCAGGCGATTCGCAAAAAGATCGGTCAGGTAGAGCCCAACCTGAAAATGGTGATATCCGTGGAACAACTGAACGATGATGCCGCAGCCCATCACCATGAGAACGAGCAGCACTTGTACCAGCATGAGCGCAAACAGCTTGCTCAAAAACAGCACCCAGCGCTGCACCGGCATTGCATCCATGATTTGACTCAGGCGCGCGTCGCGCTCTCGCCACACCAATTCACCGGAGTAAAACGTAATGATCGCCAGGATGAACAACGAGAAGCCAGCCCCGCCTAGCTCGAGCATTCGCCACGTGACTGGATATACCGGCGTCGACAAAGGCGAATCGAGCCCATAAGCCGAAAAGATGTCCATCAACGCGCCGGCCAGTACCAACACACCAAAAAAGACATTTTTGACCGTTTCACTGAATTGCAGTCCAGTCAGAGAGATCAACTCCCGGAAAGATCCACCCAGAGTGAAGGACGAGTGCACCACTGGCAGAGCGCTTGAAAGCGCCGGTATTTGCTCCTGTTCTTCAATGCGTTCATCCTTTGCCTTACGGGCGGCTCTGCCTGCGGCCGCATAGCTGAACGAGAAGCGCACATAAGTGACTGCCAGAATCGCTGTCCCAATCCCGAGCCACAACACGCGATTCCACAGCAATACCCCCGTGAGAGGAACGATCTGCGTATTGCGCTGGAACGGAGTCCAGTACTGCGTCAGGCGGCCCACTGCGTTCCCACCAAATGGATCGATCATCGATGCAAGTGTGGTCGTCGTGAGATCGGTCGACAGTTGCCCGGCGACAAAGTATCCAATCAGCAGGATCACGCTTCCTGCATACACGGGCAGCATTCTCTTCCCCAGAGCCGCCAGAGCAAAGAAGATGGCCGACATGAACACGATGTTCGGGATCACCATCGTGAGATACGGCTGGAAATACGAGTAGAACGATTGCGGCCCCACCCGCGCCGGATCGAGCCAGGGCATGCGCGTTGCCACCCATGCTCCCAGCCCCACGCTGATGAAGATCACCACTTCTACAGCCAAAGATCCGAGATATCGCCCGGCAAGGTAATCGAATTTGCTGATAGGAGCCGTGTAGAAGAAGGAAGTCGAGTTGCTGTCAAGATCTTGATACGTGGCCTGTCCGGAAATCGCCCCGATCACAATCACGCCGAAGAAACTCACGAACATGATGATCAGGTTCAGTGCGAACGGCGACGTCACTAGCACCCTTCCGCCGGTGCCAAAGTCGACGCTGGCTTGTGCAAACGCGCCGCCCGACATCAACACAAACAGCAATCCGAGCCCGAAGAACACAAGAAAGTAAACGTACGTCGAGATTCGCCGCAGTCGTCGCGAGAACTCAAAGGCCAGGATGGAAGCGGTCATGCTAATTCACCGCTTCCGAGGTAGGCTCGCCGAGAAATCCTTTAATCGTTGCGAAATAGAAATCTTCCAGGTCTGGAGTCACGGGCTCGAAGCCCGCCTCAGGCTGCCTGGCGCTCAGCACGTGCACAACCGTCTGTCCGGCAAACAAGCGCATGGAAATTAGCTGAAACTTTTCGCGGTAGCTTGCCACCAGGTCGTGAGCAATCGATTTTCGCCACACGATCCCATTCAGTCCGGCGACCAGTTGCATCGGATTTCCTGCGACGCGAACCTTCCCTTCGTGGATGATCGCCATCGCGTGACAGAGATCCGTTACGTCAGAAACGATGTGCGTCGACAAAATGACGATGATGTTCTGCCCGATCGCGCTCAGCAAGTTGTGAAAGCGCACGCGCTCTTCTGGATCCAGTCCCGCGGTCGGTTCATCGACGATGATCAGCTTTGGATTTCCCAGCAGGGCTTGCGCGATTCCAAATCGCTGCTTCATGCCTCCGGAGAAACTGCCAAGTGCCTGCTTCCGATGGTCATAAAGATTCGTCTGCTGCAGCAGCGCCCGAACAACTTCCCGGCGCTCGTTCGCATTGCTGATTCCCTTCAACTCGGCGAAGTGTGAGAGCAACGCCTCAGCGGGAACCTTCGGATACAGCCCGAACTCCTGCGGGAGGTACCCCAGAACGCGTCGTACCGCGTCTTTCTGCCGTAGAACATCAATTTCGCCCAGCGTGACCCCGCCACTGTCGGCCTCTTGCAGCGTCGCTAAGGTTCGCATCAGGGTGGATTTGCCGGCTCCGTTCGGCCCTAGCAGACCAAACATCCCTTGCGGGATATCGAGTGAGACATTCTTCAAAGCCTGAGTGCCATTCGGATAGCGCTTGGAGAGATTTTCAATCTTGAGGTTCATCTTGCGTGGTACATCCTCGAAATACGTACGAGTGTACTCGCGAGCAAGTTCCATACAAAACGCGCTCAGTCGATCTCACGCCCTCAGCGCGCTCCGCGGCGGTTCGCAGCGATCTCAGCGGCTAAAAGTCTTACGTGAGAATGCGGAGAAGTTCCTGAGCAACTCCCAAAAGTTAGTGGTTTGACTCGTGAGCATTATTCGAAAACAATAGCGCAATCTTTTCATTCGCAACTGTAGCGACGAGGAATCAATGTTTGGCAAATCCATGATTGGCAACTTCATCTCCCGCACTGCGTTGTGCCTTGTTCTTCTTTCCGCTGCGTTATCTGCTCAGAAGCCGTTCGCTCCCGACAAAATGGACACTGTCCTCTATGGCGCCGCCTACTATCCCGAATACATGCCATATGAACGCCTCGACAAAGATGTCGAACTCATGAAGCAGGCGGGGATCAGCGTCGTCCGCCTGGGAGAATCCAGTTGGGGACTGTGGGAGCCAGAAGACGGCCGCTTCGAATACGCATGGATGGATCGAGTCGTCGATCGCATGCAGAAAGCCGGAATCAAGGTCATCATGGGCACGCCGACTTATTCGATCCCTGCCTGGATGTACAAGAAGCATCCCGAAATCGTGATGACGCGCCTCGATGGAAAAACGATCACCTACGGCATGCGCCAGAATGCTGACCTGCTGAACCCGACCTATCGCTTCTATTGCGAGCGCATCATCCGCAAGCTTGCCGAGCATTACAAAGACAATCCGACGGTCATCGGATGGCAGATCGATAACGAAACTCCCCCCGGGGGCGCTGCAAACAAGGATGTGCAGGATGGATTCGTCGAATACCTGCAGCACAAATTCAGGACGGTCGACGAACTCAATAAAGTCTGGGGGCTGAATTATTGGGGACAGCGCATGAACGACTGGACCGAGATTCCGCCGGAAAGCGGCATCCTCAACCCTGGATGGAAGCTCGAGTGGCAGCGCTATGCCCAGTGGATCACAACTGACTTTCTCGCTTGGCAGGCATCGCTAGTCAATCAGTACAAGCGGCCCGATCAGTTCGTCACTCAAGATTTCGCCGGGCCGCCGCGACCGGAAGTCAACGAATATGACATTTCGAAAAGCCTCGATGTCGTTGCCGTCAATCCCTATCACCACGCCCCGCAGGATGAGTACGACGGCGAAGATTCCTCGTATCAGGGCGACTACGGCCGATCGTTGAAGAACACGAACTATCTCGTGACCGAGACTAACGCCGACACGATCGGCTGGGATTCAAAAAGCCAATTCCCGCCCTACGATGGCCAGTTGCGCCTTGACGTATACACCCATCTCTCTTCGGGCGCGAACATGGTCGAGTACTGGCATTGGCACTCCATTCAATACGGCCAGGAGACTTACTGGAAAGGAATCCTGGGGCATGACCTCGAGCCCGGCCGCCCATACGAGGAAATGAGCCGCACGGCTCATGAACTGCGGCGTATTGGGCCCCAGATAGTGGACCTGAAACGCAGTCATCCGGTTGCGATCCTCTACAGCTCGGACTCTTATTGGGGTATCGAGTTCATGAAGTTCAGTGATCGCGAGAACTATCGGACAATCCTGAGGCAGATGTATCACACGCTTTACCAGAGCAACGTTGGGGTCGACTTCGTTTTTCCCGACAGCACGAATTTCGCCGACTACAAGGTCATCGTAGTTCCGCCGCTTTACGTCTCGAGTGATGCCATGCTGAACAAACTAGTGGACTACGTTCGCAACGGCGGTCATGTGCTGATGGCCTTCAAGAGCGGGTTTACGAACGAATACGACACCGTGCGCTGGATCACCATGCCCGGCCCCCTGCGCGACGCAGCAGGGTTTCATTACCAGGAATTCTCCAGCTTGAGACAGCCACTGGCGTTGAGAGACGATCCGTTCCACGCCGGCGCCGACAACAGAGTCTCGGATTGGGCAGAGATGCTATCTCTCGATTCCGCACAGGCTCTCGCCTATTACGATCATCCATTCTTCGGGAAATTCCCGGCGATCACGCGCAACCGGTTCGGCAAAGGCACTCTGACTTATGAAGGAACAGTCCTGTCAGCCGCGCTGCAGACCAAACTCGTTTTCGACGTCCTCCAACTCGCCGGACTCAAGGGTCCCGACCAGGACTTACCGGCTAGCATCCGAGTGAAACACGGAACAAATCGCAACGGAAAAGCGATTCACTACTATCTGAACTATTCCAGCAACCCTCAGGCGCTGAAATATTCCTACGCCCCTGGCAAGGATCTTCTGACGCAAACCTCTATCTCTCATTCGCAGCAAGTTACGGTAAAACCATGGGACTTACTGCTGATTGAAGAAAACTGATTCAAGAAAACAGATCGGCACAGCCGCGAGCTAAGCCCGGGATTGCCCGGCAGGCAGATCCACGCGGTTCCAAGTCAACTCGTCGGATGCAAATGGCGTCAAAGAACCTACGCACTCGCCAATCATGACGTCAGCCAAGACCCGATCTCTCCGTTCAACGAAGGTTCTCACGCAAATCTCGCTCGCGCTTTCCGGATGCTTATTTCTGAGCGCTCTCGGATTCTCCCAAAAGACAGACCAAGCCAAGACACCGGCCCCAGCCCCTCAAAAACCCCAGTCTCAGTCATCCCTGCCTCCGCTTCAACTCGACGGCAATGCCGCGCTCCATCATCTGAACCAGGTCATCAACTGGTATCGCCACGTCACAACGGGTGTCCACGATGTCGGCCTGCCGAGCGATGCGATTTATGAGGACAACGCCAAGGCTCTTGCCGCGCAGGTTGTGCAGCTTGGGTTCCAATCGGCAAAAGCCGAAAGTGCTCTTCTTGAGGCTCAGCAGAAAAATGCCCCAAACCAGCCCGCTGCCACCACGCAGCAGCAAAGACTCGAGCAACTGAAAACAGAGGCGTCTTCGAAGATCGACCAATTACAGTCGCAGATCGAGGACATCAACAAGCAACTGTCAAAGGCCCGCCCCGCCAAACGCGATTCCCTGATCTCACAGCGCGATGCTCTCGAAAGCGAAGTTGGGTTGCAGAAAGCCAGGCTCGATGTCGCGCAGAAAATGTCGGCCTTCATCGAAACCACCGGCGAATCTGGACATGGGCTGGAAGCCGACATTAATCGCCTCGCACAATCCATCCCGGAAGTTCTGGGACGTGCGAATGCTCAGACACCATCGACCGCAAAGCCAGTAGCCAAAACCATATTCGCCAATTCTGGTGGTCTGATCGGCGAGGCCATGACGCTTTACGATTACATGAGCGCCATCCATCAGATCGATGGTTTGGTCAAGCAGACCGACTACACCGTCAACGTGGTCAACCAGCTCCGCGGTCCGCTGCGCGACGCGTTGCGCAGCGCCATCTCGCAAAGTGAACAACTCGCCAATCAGGCAGCCGCGAGTGACCCGCAACAACTCTTGACGCAACGAAAAACATTTCAGGACCTAACCGACCGCTTCAAACAACTTTCCGGCGCCCTTGTTCCATTGAGCCAGGAAGTTATTGTCCTGAACGACGCAAAGTCGAACCTCGACGAATGGCGCGACTCAATCGCTCGTGAATCGAAATACATCTTGCGCTCGGTATTGATTCGGGTCGGTGGCATCCTGATCGCGCTGGCCGCGGTATTTTTTCTTTCCGAAATCTGGCGACGCGTTACCTTCCGCTATATCAGCGACCCCCGCCGCAGACGTCAGTTTTTGGTTTTGCGCCGCGTGGTAACCGGATTCTTGTTTGCGGTTATCCTCACGGTCGGCTTCGTCAGCCAGTTCAGTTCCCTCGCTACATTTGCTGGATTCATCACCGCAGGCATAGCTGTCGGCCTGCAGGCCGTCTTGCTTTCGGTGGCCGCTTATTTCTTCATCATCGGACGATACGGCATCCGGGTCGGCGATCGTATCAGCGTGGCCGGAATCACCGGCGACGTTGTCGATATCGGCCTCGTGCGGCTCTACATCATGGAACTGGCTGGAACCGGCCTCGACTTTTATCCCACGGGCCGTATTGTCGTGTTCTCGAACTCGGTGCTCTTCCAGACCGGAACACCGCTGTTCAAACAGATCCCCGGGACCGAATATGCGTGGCACGAAGTTGTAGTCACGATCGCTCCCAACGGCGATCACAAGGCCGCTCAGGAAAAACTGGTCGCCGTCGTCAACTCCGTTTACTCAAAGTATCGCGACGAAATCGAACGCCAGCACGCGACTATCGAACGCCGGGTCGACATTTTAGTCGATATGCCGCGTCCTGAAGCCCGCTTGCAGTTCGCGGACGCAGGACTCGAATTGCTCGTTCGCTACCCGGTGGAAATCCGCCGTGCCCCGGACATCGACGAAGAGATGACCAGGCACGTCCTGGACCTGGTCGAGAACGATGTGGCTGTGAAATCAACGGTCTCGGGCCATCCCAGGATCCGGTCCGCAGTCAAGGGCTGACGCGGGTTTCCGTCCTTGGCTGCAAAACGATACCTCGTTGACACACTTATCCCCCTTGGATATGCTTTGGCCCTCACGCTTCCTCCGCGTGTGTCGGGGCTAAAGACTGTGCAGCGCGGGGCTTCCAATCACGTCACAGAATTACTGGTTCGCTGGCGCGGTGGAGACAAAGCGGCGCTCGATGCGCTCATGCCGCTCGTCTACAGCGAACTGCGTCGCATTGCCAGCCGCTACCTTCAGGCGGAACGCTCTGACCACACCTTGCAAAGCACGGCTCTGGTGAACGAAGCCTATGTGCGACTCACAAGTCAAGAATTGCCTCAGTGGCAGAACCGCGCCCACTTCTTCGCGGTCGCCGCCCAACTCATGCGGCAGATTCTGGTCGATCATGCCCGCCGGCATCGTGCCTCCAAGCGCGGCGGTCACTTCTATAAGCTCGCCTTGGAAGATGCCGAAGAGCAACAGCAACCCGTCGACGTCGACATCATCGCGCTCGATGACGCTCTCAAAAGTCTCGCGGCCATGGATTCGCAACAAAGCCGCGTCGTGGAGTTGAAATTCTTTGGCGGCCTTTCCAACGAAGACACAGCCGATGTCCTCGGCGTTTCCACCTCTACGGTGAAGCGCGACTGGACCACCGCCCGCGCCTGGCTTTACCGCGAACTCAACCGGAGCCCGGCCACATGAACCCGGAACGTTGGAAGCAGGTACGCGATGTATTGGAAGCTGCCCTTCCTCTTCCACCTGCCGAACGTGGAGCTTTTTTGGCAAAGGCCTGCTCCAATGATCAGGAGCTGCGCGACGAGGTCGAGTCGCTTCTTCGCTCCCATGAACAGGCCGGCACCGTGTTTCTCGCCAAACCCGCGGCTGATCTCAACGTTGCTTTGAACCAACCGGAACCACAGTCCAATTGGGTTGGACGCTTCATCGGCGTCTACCGCATCCTTGAGCAGATTGGACATGGCGGCATGGGCGAGGTTTATAGCGCCGTCCGTGCAGATGGTCAATTCGAAAAGCAGGTCGCTATCAAGTTGGTCCGCAGCGGATACGATACTTCCGAACTCCTCCAGCGTTTCCTCCATGAGCGCCAGATCCTGGCCTCTCTCGATCATCCCAATATCGCCCGCCTCTACGACGGCGGCACCACCGACGACGGCATCCCCTATCTCGTGATGGAGTTGATCGAAGGAACCCCGATCGACCAGTACTGCGACCAGAAGGAACTCAGCATCAACGATCGCCTCCAGCTTTTTACTCAAGTGTGCGCCGCGGTTCAATATGCCCATCAAAGGCTGGTCATTCACCGCGACATCAAGCCGGGCAACATCCTCGTGACCAAAGACGGCATCCCCAAGTTGTTGGACTTCGGTATTGCCAAAATCCTCAACACATCGTCCGCAGCAGAAACCACCGCGGTTCGTCCCATGACTCCGGAGTATGCGAGTCCGGAACAGATCCGCGGCGAACCGATTACCACGGCCACAGACGTCTATTCCCTGGGAGTCGTGCTCTACAAGCTCCTCACCGGCCATTCGCCCTACCCGGCAGATATCAATACACCGTTCGCATTCGCGCGCGCGATCTGTGAAGTCGATCCAGTACGCCCCAGCGCAGCGATCTCGAATTCTTGAAGCGCCCCGCTGACGCAGACGTCACACCAGAACGTCTCAATTACCGTTGTGACGTCTGCGCCCAATCCCCCATTGCTCTTTAAGGCGCAAATTGCCGAGAAAATCAGCTCAGGCCGGTGCATAATCTCTGCAATTGTCATGCCTGATCAATCGCTAGCGGACATCGTTGCTAACCATGACGTGAAGGACGCGAGATCTTCGTCGTACAGGGTTCTTTACGATGGCCAATGCGAGATTTGCCAGGCTTGCGTAGCGTGGCTAAAGACTCTCGACCGCAAGAATCAAACTACCTCCATAGCAATCAGTCCGGAAGTCCTTTCGACAGCGGATTCACGGCTGAAACTGGATGAATGCCTGCGGCAGTTGCACGTTGTCACTCCGGACAACCAGATCCTGGTTGGCTGGGATGCTGTAGCGGCTCTCGCTCGATTGTTTCCCTCGACGTGGCTGATCGGAACTCTCGGACAGAAGTTGCCTCTTAAGCATCTCGGAAGGCTCGCTTATAACTTTGTAGCCGCAAACCGATATGCGCTCAGCAAATGCCGAGGCGGTGCATGCCGCGTAGCGAAACCAGAAGTTGTTAGACGGCAAGCCAGGCTGGGAGCCTTCTGGTCGTGCTACACGCTAGGCTTCTTCATCCGGCTGCCGCTTCTAGTGTGGGCCGCGATCAAGGCGATGATGCAGAGGTTCAGCATCTTCGCCTCCACCTACCACGCACAACTTGACCTGCTTGATGGAAAACTAACCATTCTTTTCTTGAACGGGTTCTTGCCGAATTCAGTCCCATTGCTGTTCGGAGAACTGTTCACGACCGTGCTCTACGATGGAGCGGCTGTTGATCCGGGCTCACCTAAGATGCGCAGGTCGCTTCAGCAGCATCTTCGCCGGATCAAACCAAAGATCACCAAGGTGATTGCCACACATGCGCACGAGGAGCACGTCGGCAACTTGAACTGGCTCTCTGAAAGAACTGGTGCTCCGCTCTACGTTTCGGAAATGACTGCCCAATTCTTGAGTCCATTCAAGAAGCTGCCTTGGGTTCGAGCAATGATCATTGGGCAGCCGCCCAATCTTGAGGAGCCGTACCACTTGCTCGGCGACTTCGTCGAAACAGATTCCGGGCGGCTGGAGGTAATTGCCACGCCGGGTCATTGCGATGACCACATCGTTCTGTACGATCCCAAGGAGAAGCTTCTGCTGGCGGGCGATGCCTTTATGGGAAGCTATTTCGCCACGCCTAACCCAGACGTCGATAGCCGAAGCTGGATTACCAGCCTCGAACGCCTCATGGAACTTGATATCGAGATCCTGGTCGAAGGACACGGGCATATCTACACCTTGCGTTCCGACATCCCCGATATCGCCGGCGTCGTCGTCAGGGAAGATCCAAAGATCGCGATAGCTCAAAAGCTGAACTTTCTGCGGTGGGTTCGCGACCAGGTCGAAGCTGGATCTCGAGAGCAGCTTCCGGCCCGTGTTATCGAGGCGAGCTGCTTTCCATGGGGAAGGCGCAGTTCGTGGGAGACGTGCGCCACGGATGAGTGCATCCGCCTGCTAAGCCTGGGTCATTTCTCCCGCACGGAATTAATCCGAAGCTTCGAGCGAACGAATACAGACCCACTTCCCACGGTATATGAGCTTCGCTTTTCGGGAAACAATGGAGCCGACGAGCGGACTTGAATCGATGACACTGGCATCGCCAGGCAAAGTAATTCCTTCAAGCATAGTCGATTGCAAACAGATCGCGTACGGTTCGCAAGAAGTTGAGGACTTGGCCTGAGTTCTCATTGTGTCGCCAAGCGACGTAAACCGGGATCGTGGCATCCGGTTCGTCGAGTGGGAGAACCTTTACCCTCTTGGTAAATACCGGGAAAATTGCCAGTGAAGCATACACGATGTAGATGCCTTTTCTCGACGCAACCAGCATGTGCCCCGCTTCTTCCCCCGGACCAGTGTGGGGGCTGTGAATCACCTCGGGGGTGATGGAACGCAGCCGGTACAGGTCGAGGATACGATCGTAAAGTCCGCTGGAAAGGCTTCGCGGGTGGAGCAGTAAGGGAATGTTTGCGAGCTGCGATAACCGGACAGTTCTGTACCTCGTGAACGGAGATACGGCCGGTACCAGAGCGGAGAGCCGCTCTTCGAACAAAAGGTGATCGCTGAGGTGTGCGGCATCTACCGGCGGGCGCAAAAAACCGATATCAATCTCGCACCTTTTCAAGGCGAGATTCTGAGCAGTAGAAGGAATGTTCTGCAGTTGTACGTGAACATCTGCGAAAGACTCTGCGTGACGTGTCACAACTCTGTCTACATGTTCGCCAAGGCCAAACCCAATTCCAACTCTGACGATCGAGTCTCGGTTTGCGGTGTTCCGCGCCCGCTGAGTGGCCAGAGCGTAATGTGCCAGAATGATCGCAGCCTCTTCCGATAAAACCTCTCCGGCTGGCGTTAGCTTGAGTGCCCTTCCGTGCCTAACAAATAGTTCGACCCCGACTTCGTTTTCCAGAATTCGAATCTGACGACTGAGGGCTGGTTGGGCTATACGGAGCTTTGCAGCAGCTCGGGTAAAACTCAGTTCTTCGGCAACCGCTACAAAATAGCGCAATCGAACAAGCTTCATAAACAGGGTGCTTGCGTTGATTGCATTGTAAGACCATATCGGCTTCATAAGGCTTTCGCTCCGAAGGTATTTTTCTATCGCTTTCCGGCATGGACTGCATTCAACAAAGTATTGGACTTCCTTCGTGATGTTGGTTAGAAGGGCTAATCAAGTCGCTACAAATTTAGGAACGCTTCACGCGCGAGAGATCCTCGACCTGTTATCGCAAGCCCATCCGTCCGTTACCCGACGATGTGCAATTAATTCGAGCGTTTATGGCTCTGACGAGTGGAGGGGGCTCGGCCCAAAATGTCGCTCGTTTGAAATCCGGTCCGATGAGGATGTGTTTGCCGTTCTCAACAGTTAAGATCGTTGTGATCGATGACTACGAGGTTTGGCGTCGTTTTGTCGCTTCGGCGCTGCAGGAAAAACCAGGATTCCAGATCGTTGGCGATGCTGCAGATGGACTCGAAGCCGTGCAGAAAGTCCAGGAATTGCAGCCAGACCTCATTCTGCTCGACATTGGCTTACCGAAACTAAACGGACTCGAAGCAGCACGGAGAATTCGCGACTGCTCCCCAAACACGCGGATCATCTTCTTCAGTGAAAACCGTTCTCGAGACATCGTTGAAGAAGCCATGCGGATCGGTCATGGCTACGTAGTGAAATCCGCTGCCGCGCGCGAGCTCTTGTCTGCAGTGGAAGCCGTCCTTCAAGGCAAGCAGTTTTTAAGCGCATCGCTGGTGCAACGTCCGAATTCGTAAACTGACCCAACTACAGGGGCGGGATGGAGCCGGCGAGCGCACTTGAACCCTGACCCGCCGATTTACGAACTATAGGCAAGGACACCGCTGATGCAGCAGAACACATTCAGTGGTGGCGCTCATCTTAGCGAACCTTGAAATGTTGATTTTCATCGTGCTTAGCTTTGTGGAAGCCTTAGACTGCTAGACTGTTCGCGTCCGATTTGGCTACAACCGCCCTCGGAACTGAGGCCGACGTGACCACTGCGGCGAATCCCGCGACAGGCGATCTGAAAGTGCCAGCCCGCACACGTGGTTGGACCCTCGAGCATAAGTTTTATTTCAGCTTCGCCACGTTTATCGCCGGTGCGGTTTTCCTCGGCTTCGCCCGGACTTTTTTTCTCCGCCATTGGTTCCCAGGCTGGACAGCCCAGCATGCGGCATCCGAGTTCTTCTTCGTCATTCACGGCCTCATCAACGCGGCCTGGTTCGCACTCTTCATTACCCAAGTTGCCCTCGTTGGATCTCGTCGCGTACGCCTGCACCGGCAGATGGGCTGGTTCGGGACCGCTGTGGTCATCCTGGGTGTCTGGGGATCTCTCATCGCCGCCAGACGACCAACAGGTTTCATCGATGTCCCAATTTCCCCTCTCCAGTTCCTTGTCGTTCCGTTGTCTCTACTCTTGCTCTTCAGCATCTTTATCATCTTGGCTATCCTGAAGCGGCGCGACGCCCAGACGCATAAACGGTGTATGGTGCTCGCCTCGCTGGCTCTAGTCGAAGCTGCGGTCGGGCGCTGGCCGTTGGCATTTCTGCGGAGCGCCACCTTGCTCCCATTCCTCAGTCCGCTTGACCTGGTGGTCGATCTCTTCCTCCTGCCTCTGGTTTGGTGGGACTTCCACTCCCGTAGAAGGCTTCACCCGGTGACGCTTTTAGGAGGACTGGCCCTGATCCTCATCCATCCCCTCCGCATGATGGTCGCCGGGACGGTTGCTTGGCAGCAATTCGCCGCCTGGTGCGTCCATCTACTAGCATGATAGCGCAGGTCCTCTTCGAAGGATTGCCGGACTGCCCGAGAATTGGCAGCGATGAGCAAGCTCGAGGAAAAGCTGAACCTTCAAACCCTTCAAGGCACTGATCGGACAGTAAAACGGACTCTAGCGAAACGCTTGGAATGGTATTGAGGTTAGGATGGAGCCGACGAGCGGACTTGAACCGCTGACCTGCCGATTACGAATCGGCTGCTCTACCAACTGAGCTACGTCGGCCCTTTGTTGAATCAACTACTTACAGCGGTGGGCGGCTCCGAAATTACTCCAATTGTTCCACTCTACAAGCAAATCGGCACGTCAAACGACGTTTCACACCGATCTTTTTAAAAGAATACCACGTTACACTCTGCTCTTGAGAACATCGCTGGCAGCACGGTTGCTGTCATCGAATGCACCATTTCAGGAGCGGACTACGCAGGCCGAGCTTCCTAAAGCTTAGACTGAAAATAATCATTACCACGGCGCAGCACACCACGAAGCCGAAAGCCCAAACTATAAATTTGCCTCCTGACCCCGGTTGGTCCAGATAGTGGAGTCTGTCGAACAGAGTGGGTTCGTGGCTGTCGCAGTATAGATACGGGTATCTCTGCTGGACAAGGTCTATGGGCAAAGGTTGCGTTTGACCGGGTGACCCATAGAACCATGTGCTCACTTGGGTTTCTCCGCCCAAAGCCCTTGTGGCGGGTTTACCACAGATCTTGCACTTGAGGGTGCCGGGGCGATTCGCAATCGGCTGCGGGCCGTTCGCATAGTAGAAAGCTGGAATATAGATCAAAGCGGACGGAAGCAGGATGAAGAGGATCAAATGACGGGCATATTGACTCTTGCGAAACTGGATTCCGCCCAAAACCGCCAAGATCGAGAGCCCGGTCAACCAGAATATTCTCACCATGGTTTACATTCGCCTCCCTTCCAGATCTGGGTGAATTGCACTATACACGGCAAACTAGACCTTCGACACTGATTGAATCCGTTCCGTCTTCACCTTCGGCTTCGCACTCTGAACTGGTTTTCTTGTGAGTTCAGCTTCAAGCCTATCCATTGCTTCGACACTTCGCTCATCAACCCGCTTGATGTAGCTGTTGCGGGTGACCGCTACATCACCGTGCCGCAGAATATCCTTGATCGTCAGATCGTCCACGCCGAGCGCCCGAAGGTTCGTCGCCAATCCACGCCGGAACGCATGGAATCCGTGCCACGTGATTTTCGCCTTCTCCAACGCAGGCAGGATGGCGTCACGCAACAGGTTCGCTGGTGACAACGGCGTCAGGCTGGCTGCGTCAAGCAACGTCTCGGTGTGCTTCTTCCGAGTGAACCCAGCCGGAAAAATCCAGCAGCCGTCAGTGACCTGTGCCTTGGCTTTCCATGCGTCGAGAATCTTCCGAAGCGCAGCAATGACAGGGACAGCAGCCTCGGATGCTTCTGTCTTCGGAAGTTCGACGGACATCTCCCCACGCTGACCAAAACAGATATTGCGGCGAACGTTGATCGTCTTGCCGTCGTAATCGCCCCACTGTAGCCCGACAATCTCACCACGACGCAGGCCCGTGTAAGCAGCAACGGCCATCAGAACTTTGCTAGGCTCAGTCAGCGAACCCAGAATCGTCTTGATGTCATCAAGGGAATACGCATAGGTGACCGTCTTGCGTTCATTCCTGCGACCACGCACTTTTACCTCAGTGACAGGGTTCGTGTTGTCTCGCCCACGCAGACCATTGCGGATCGCTTCGCTGAAAATGCCGGACATGAACGTTTTCACCCGGAACAGCGATGCCTTCTTCAGGTCGGTCGTCTGGCTGATGTCGTCCATCGCTTCCTGCAACTCAAACGTCCTGATGTCGGCCAGCCGTTCCTTCCCGAGCCGACCGTCGATGTAGTTATTCCAGATTGCCTTGTATCCACGCAGCGTTGAACCACGGAGTTCCTTTGTCACATCAGGGAAGTATTTCGTAGTCACGAACTCCCGCAACGTCATTCCAGTTGTCGGCACGAATCGCTTCTTCGACGTGTTGACATCGGCCATGAACCGCTGAAGCACCGGAGCAATGTCCTGCTGCGTCGGGTATTCATCGAGCGATCCGATCTTCTGCGTAGTCCGCTTCCCGTCCCGATAGAAACTGACGAACCAGCTTCGTTTACCTTTGATGAGTGATCCGTTTTGCATTCCGCCCTCCCATTCCAGTGTTCCAGAAATCGGCATGTCAGGGCTATTGTCCTGTGGTGGGAATAAGTACATGGGTTGCCATTGGCCTTTAGTAACCAGCGAGGATTACCTTCGTAAGTTGCGAACGGCCTTCAAAATGCCTCATGATGCTTAAGGTGACAGCACGGAGGCAAGCTGCTGACGGCAACGGTCAGCAGGCAACGGACGCCGACACTCGATGAATGCTCCCCACCAGAAAGGGCGACGGTGCCCAATGACACTGGCGCAGCAAGCCGCCCACAACTCCCGGTACAACCCCTGAAACTTCTCACGCCTGATGACGTGGCAGCACTCATCAGTGTCGAACGTGTGACCGTAATCCGACTCGCACGTGCGGGGAAGATTCCATCGTTGAAGATCGGCAAGGTAATCCGATTCCGGCCATCAACCATCGAAGCATGGATGGCCGAGCAGGAGAGCGCCTGATTGGGCGTCCAGTTTATTTATGGAAAACCGAGTGCCGATTTCATGAGAACGTGGGCTACCCCACATTGACGTCCGTCGATCTACGACGGATTTCGTAGATGCACGATTTAAGCAATGCGACAGATTGTAACGGAACAACGCATGGAGTAATCGAGCGTATCTCATTGTGCTTCATAGTGTTCCAAACGACATGATGTTCACAGATCGGCATGTCAGTGGCCGATTAGCGTTGGCCTTAATGACGGTTGTCGGGCTGCTTAATCGCACCATCTCGGTCGCTTAAAACGGGTCGCAACGGGTCTGCATCAGACCGCTTCCCGATCCGGTTGAGGCTGAAAGGCTTGCCGATTTGGAAAAGGGGACAGCGATCAGGGGTACGGCTTAGGGACGATAAGATGGTCACTACCCTAGCCGACTTGACGGTGTGGCAGAGGTCCGCCGTGGTCTGCTGCTTGGTGAGAACGATTTGCCACGCCAGCGCCCAGCGATCTGTTTTATTACACGAGCAGGGACGTTACCTCCCCGGCCCGATTCTGGGTGCGGCAAGCTGGTAGGTTCCATCCGGCTCGGATTCCAAGGGGGTGGCCAGAATAGGGTGTTTCCCACCACTCATCTGATAATAAATGACTTACGGTTGCACTCGGGCTGGCACTCCCACCCCACTCGTCTGCACTCGTCGCACTCCTATGAAAACAAAGGATTTCCACGGCTCGGCCCTGTGAAGGGCTTAGGCCGTAAATAACTAAGTCCTTTATTTCCAAAGGAGTGGATAGAGTGGGGGTGGAGTGGGAGGGTAATTATTGTATATAAATCCTTTATTATCATATGAATGGGGGGAATCCGTGGTAAAACCGGGGTGCCCCGTTCAACGGTCAAAAGTCCCGCTGTTAGCCGACGCACTCGAACAAATGGCGAACAAAAGGTTGACAACAGGCCACTCAATGCTGTATAATGGTTAAAGATTGAGGAAGGGACTGTGGGATACCAGACGGTGCCCGAGTCCCCGTCCCATCTCCTGCCGTGCTCCTGCACCGCAGGTTTCCTGCATTATTGCAGGAGGCTATCGACTCGTCCGGCACGATAGGATGAGATGCCCACTGACCCGTCAGCCTACGGGGAATTATCCTTCGGGAGAAAGCACGGTGATCCTTGTGCCCATCCATTCTCGCTTCCAACCCGGAAGCAACTAGCCTTTCCCAAACAACTCAAGACCCAGCAGTCACAGCCCTTCGTGTCGCTCGTGAAGATGCTCATCGACGTGGCTTCCACACGCTGACTCTAAAACCAGAATCGAAAGACCCCGACTACGCCTACTCGCCGCACGCCGTCAAATCTGCGACGGGTGATCTAGCTGACGCCCTGCGCCCGTATGACAACGGTGTAGCTGCGAATTTCGCAATCGCCCCCGGTGTTACGGGCCATACCTTTGTCGATGTAGACAAGGGAATCCAGAACGACAAAGAACTTCTCGCATGGATGCAGCGCAACCAGATTCCGCCGACGCTGACCGTTCGCACTGGTCGGGATAGTTCCGCCGGATACCACCTGATTTATTCCGGCGCTGTGAAGACCCACCCATTTGAACTCGACAGCGTAACCGGAGAAGTCCGAAGCATTGGCGCATATTGTGTCGCCCCCGGCTCTGTTCACCCAGATTCCCACAGGCGATATGAATGGCACCCTCTGTTCAGAGACGTTCCGATTGCTCCGCTGCCGGAAATCTTCAAGAGCCAGAGGAAATCTGAGAAGTCTGTCACTATCTCTGCGCTCATTCCCGAAAGCCAGCGCAATCCGACGATCACATCACTCGCAGGCCATCTCCGGAACTTCAAAGGCGGGGTGCTGCCGGATTCCGTGATGTACGAACTCCTGAAGGCTTTTGCAATTTATGGGTGCGACGACGGTGAGAACTACGCCGCCGCCAATGACTCGAAGATCAAAAGCCTCGCAGATCGAGCGGTCAAAGATTTCGATGTCGCTGATTCATTTCAGTCTAAAGCGAAGGGCCACGCCGAATTGATCGCAGCGGAGAAGGCTGACGCCGAACTGAGCCACATCGTGCAGAACACACTCAGGCGTAAGACGGTGAACATCGCTGTCGGTGATAGCGGGCTTGGAAAGACGCCGTTCTTTTATCAGATGGCGCTTTGTGTCGCATTCGGGCGGGACTTCATCGGCTATCCAACAGGGCGTGGTCGTGTGTTGGTTGTCGATTACGAGAATCCCTTCGTTGCCCAGATGATTGAAACTCTCGCACAGTTCCTTGGTATTCCAACCCCAGTTGACCCGGAGTATTTCAGGGTTCTACAGACCCCGTCGAAGCGTGAAGAAGTGACAGCGGCAATCGAGCAGTTCAAGCCGACGCTGGTCATCATTGATTCACTTCGTGGATACGACTCGAAAGCAGAAGCTAACCCAGAGGCCGCAGGAGAGATGATTGCGAAGTGCCAAAAGATTTCACGAGATAACGAATGCTCGTGGTTGTTTATTCACCACCTTCGCAAGCAGGATAAGACGCAAAAGGCCGAGCGGCCTGACCTATTCAATCAGGACAAGCGGGTTCTCGAATGGCTCGAAGAAGCATCCGGTCATCGGGCGCTCGTTAACCAGACGTTCACTCGTCTCGGATTCGACAAGCCGAAGACGGACACAGGCAAGCACAAGCACGCTGAGCTAGGTCTTCGTGGGTTCGTGAAGGGGCAAGGTGAAATCGGGCCAACATTTCTTCGGCGCAAGTATGACGACGCAGGAGAACCCGTCGGCTATCTGCGTGTGACTGGTGCCGACCTTCTTTCGGACAAGAACAGAGGCTACCTGATGATGATTCCTGTCGGAGTCGCACTGACTTTTGCGGGAGTCGTGAAGACCCTATTTGACGGGGATGAGAAGCGGAAGAAAGAAGTATCGGAGTTCCTACGCCAAGGTGTCGAGGCGGGTGTTCTCGTCCCGGCTGGCAAAGACAGAACGCCGAGCAAGACGTATACAAGAACGGAGAATTTATGAACGCAACGAAGGGGCAATCCTCATTCGTCGCACGTCTTCGAGCGATGCAGGAGTTGTGGGGAGTCGTCTGTAACCACCCAGAGCCGCCGATGCGGACATGGATTCTCTGGCTCTCGGGGTACACAGACGCTGAGATTGAGAGGGCGTTCCTTCAGGTTGACTTTAAGTTCGTGACAGCGCCGACTGACCCGGATGGCGTCTATCGCTTCGTGTCATCGGAGTTACGGCAGATGAAGGAACGCCGGAATCGGGGATTCGACGGACGGGGACAATGAAGAAACAGGATTTGATTTGCATCATGGCAGCAATCATCACCGTGAAGTCGGGGAGGCCGCATGACGGAACTAACTGACAAGCAGATCGCCGCAATCGAGGCTGACATCGAGAACGATCCCAGCTACTGGGAATGTGTGCGTGAAACAGCCGAAACCATTCTCGCCACGGCAAAACCACGCAGTAAGCAGGCACGACTCGCACGCCAGCATCTTGCCGAAGCCCAAGCGTGGCTTGCTGAGTGGCAGGAGCGTGAACGCCTGCGACTGATTCCGAGATTCTGGAAATGGTGTAAGTGGACGCAAACCGCAGGCAAGTGGTCGATCAGCACGCCGAAGTCGGCCCGCCCCGGAGACTCTGCCCGTGTGCAGATGAGTGATGGCAGCACGAGGCTCTACCGTTTGGACGAGATGGCCCAGCCGGGAATGTGGTCGGGGTATCAGCGGATCGACGTGGAATTAAATTCAGCACCGCAAGGTGCAGAGATGAGGGCCAGTGTCGCATGACCAAATCAGGGAATGGAGCAACGACTTCCTTCTGGGCAAACTTGGCCCGACCCTTCTGAAACTTGCCTGTGCAGACTCGCTGTGGTCTGCGCTCACTTTGTGGTTCAAACACACCGCCCCGACGTGGGCTGCTTCATCACAATCGGAATTTGACAGCATAGCATCGACACGGCTCACCGCTGAGGTACGGCGTCGTGTCGCTGCGTCGGTCGAAAGGAACTTCGGTGAACTCCTGAAAGCTGCGGAGAGCGGGGTGCGGAAGACCGTCCCGTACAAACTTCGCAGCCGGAAGATTGAGGAGTCCCTCGCAAGCAAATACGTCGGCGCTAAAGATGAAGACGATCATGTCTTCCGGCACGTCGAGAAGTCGGGAGTCGATGAAGACGCTCGACAAGATGCGTGGGTACGTCTGCTCGAACGTGGGTCGTCCAACGTGCAGGCTCCCGGCCAGCAGGCTGCTATCGCTGGAATGTCATCGGGCCGTGACGCTACTCGTAGCAATCTAAAGTACGCCCCGGAGAGTCAACTAAACCCGAACGTCGATGAAGACGGCACGGTATTTTCGCCGCTGGAATCTTCAGTCGCTCATCAGAATCCCGACTTTGAAGAAGCAGTGTGGCGACTGCTGAACGCATCGACCGATGCCAACAGGAAGAAGTTGATCCTTGACTTCTGGGACGCCAATCCCGGTGACATGGCTTTCCTGCTCTCCTATCTGGCCCGCAAGGGATTCCGCAAGCGTCCAGCCAGCCAGAAAGAACGGAATCGGGCAAATCAGCTAATCGCACGGCTCCGACGCTTGGAGAGCAAATCGGAGGCGTGAAAATTTTCTAGTGCGCCGATGCCAACGTTTCCGCCCCGGATGGCAATACATATAGCGGGGGGTGGGCTGGTTCTCCTCCTAGAGGCCAGCCCAATCCATTAAACGGAGGGATTCATGAACATCATCGTAGCAATCGCACTTCTGGCAATCGCCGCTGCGCTTGGCAGGCTGGTGCGCCAGATGGCCGATCTGCAAACACAGGTAACCCACGTCGCCAGCGAACTTTCGCTGGAATCGTCAGCGACAAGGCTTTACCTCGGTCGGCTCGGCGGCGATCCCGGCCTGCAAGACCGTCCGGCCATCGACGCCGGGACGTTCGGAGCGCAGGGATGACCATCGAACAGGCTAAGAAATACGTCGCCGGGGAACTTGCCCGCATAGAGCGTAACAACCCGGACAAAGATTTGCGCCCGTGGAGCCGGGATGCCTGTCCAGCGGCGACAGAACATTGGGGACGGGTTCAGCAACAAATCGCCCTATCCCACAGCAACCCGCACAACGCAGCCTGCTGCAACGAACTGAATCTGGACCCAACCGAGCGCACGGAAGCCCAGAAGCGGGCCGCACAAGCCAATGGCAGGCGACTGGCAGCGGCAAAAGCTGCCTAAGGCTCATTCCCAGCCAGTTTTCCCATAGCAGGACCGCTATCTAGCCCATTGGATGACCCGAACGTCGTCCGAAAGGTGCCACGGCTCCCGCTATTGGTTTTAAGGATTAAGCGCACGAAAGCGCACGAACAGTTCACCTTGCCGCACGGTCACCGACCAACCCGCCCTGAGCCAGCGGGCTGCGGCAACAATTTGGTCTGTCTCACCTCAGACCATCACCAGCCGGGACACGCCCATGCTCTCGGCTGGTGTCGCTTAGGAGAACCATGAATTGGATGAATGCGTCACGTAAGCCAGTCAGCAGCATGACGAATCGGCAAGTGTCCAGAGGCGTCTTGCTGAGCACTCGTGCAGCCATGCTCTGCAAGGAATGTGATCCAACGACCGTGAACAGAGTCGTAGACCACTTCCCGAATGGTGAGACGAAGTTAGATTGCGGCCATCGCCGCAGAACACAGGAGGAAAGATGAGCGAAGTATTACGAATTGCCGAATCCATGCGGGCGTGGGAAGAAAGCCTACGTCGAAGCGGACACGAAGTCCCGAAGACCGACCTGCGGAAGCCACCCAATGGCGACCCACAGGTGATGTCAATGGCAGCGAATCGTATTCACATGCCGAGTGACGCCGAGTTGGAGAAGACCATCGCCAGATTGAAAGCGGAGAAGCAATGAAAAGAAAATCACGCAAACTCACGATCTGGGATATTCCAAACGTCAAGCCGTCGCCTGTCCGCACGGGCCGTGTCACTACGCTTCAGTCGTTCATCGAAGACGAAGCGATGGAGCAGGCTCGACGCAATCAGGCAAGGATCGTTGATCCGCAGCGTATGCAGGAACTTCGTATGTTCTGGATGCGTGACTTTGCCGACATCGAGAATGACCGTGATCGCCTTCCATTCGACGATCTTAATCTGCCGACTACGGATGAACAGGATGTACAGACGGCAACCAGATGTATCAGTGCGTTCCCTGCGTACCTCGAAAAGAAGGGCGTCACGCTGTCACGAGATGGATGGCGTCGATTCGCTTACTACGCTTTCTCTCATCTCATCAACCACGTCGTTATCAACAACGACACTTTGGAATGCATGTTCGACAGACTGGCTGACCTGCATGTGTTCACGATCACGAATGAATCGCAGGGCACGAAGGTAGAGCCTGCGCCAGCAGCACCAGAGCCTGAGCAACCAGCAAAAGCAACTGTGGCTGACATCGAACGTGCTTCAGATCGCAATGCGCTGAAGATCGCTGAAACGTTGTGGGCTGAAGACGTAGTTCACATCTTCAGACAGTGGCTCGATCACATGGCTACGACATACGCCGTCTATTTGACGCCTGCCCAACATGATCTGTGCCAGAAGTGGTGGCGACGGAACGGTGAAAAGAATCCAATGCGTGGAGCGGATTGGGAAGACCTGCGGAGATGGCTTGTGAAGATTGGCGAACTCGATCCGATGAAGGCATTATCCGCCGACGAACGACTAGCCGCTTCGATTGATCGTCAAGATCTAGGCCAGATGTCGTTCGAGGCTAAACGCCAGTTGGCAGCGGACCTAAACGGTCTGCTTCAGGCGAGGCGGGAGGTATGAATGTAACACTGAGGGAAGTAGCGCAAACATGTGCTAGATGGAATTACATTCGTTGCGTTGACCTGACCGACGAAGACAAAGAACTGTTCGGCCTCTGCGTAGCTCAGCAGGTCCTGAACGGAGTTCCTATCAGCCTATCGGCACTGGACACCTTATTCAGCTACCTGCGTGATCTGGGATTGTTTGAAAGTACCTACGAACTAGCAAACAACCCACTGCCGACCGAAGCGGAACTCGCTAGGATCGAAGCTGACTCGGCACGCTGGGCAGCAGAACAACAGGAGAAGGGGATTACGTGGAGACTCGCACGGAGAAACGGTGCGGGGATTCCGATATATGAGCAAGTGCCACGCACGGAGGAGACATGAACAATCTAGATTTACGGAACCAGATCATCGCTGTCTATACGGCGGACGTAGTTACACAAGCGGGCGTTGAGGGGGCGATCTTTAAGTGCCGAAGTATCGACACGATTCTCAGCCTTGAAGTCCACGCAACTGCGACCGAAGAAAATCGGTCGATGCTTGAACGGCTCGGCTTCGTCATAGGAGGCACTGCGACTCATGGAACACAGGTTCTCGTAAAGTACCGCATGACGATCCGCCGCTCGGGAGACGGCTTTGTCAATCCTGAGTTAAGCACGGGCATGGCTGTGATTCTGCCGCCAACTGCGGAGGAGAAGCAGGCACTCGCACTGCAAGACGATGTGTGGGCTTCTCGGTACAGTGACGCTGAGATAGAACGCCGTGCTGCGTTGTACAAAGCAGGATTGCTATGAGCCCCGGCCCACTTTTCTTTCGTCGCAGTCCACAGGAAGACCTAGATTTTATCCCAGCTATCGACTGGGACACACGACAACGACTAGACCCCAACCGCCGTGAAAGCCAACTCGGGCGGGCCGACAGATCGTCAGAATGTCAGGCAACTCGGCCACGTTGGTCTTTCAATACGACCCAAGGGGAACTGCACAGTCGCTACATGCAGGAAGTGACCGAATCGGAAATCAACGAGATGTTGATGCAGGCGTGGAATCGCTACGGCAAAGAGGCTGTTAGGCGAATCGTGCTTCATCTAGCGCCAGACGCAATCGAAGACTCCCACCGCCTTCTTCAGCGATGCGGCTTCGTGCGGACAACGGCTCGTGAGGGTGAAGTCCCGGAATTGGTTTTCATCGGGCCTGCGAAAAAACTTGAATGGAGGAGAGATGGACGCACTACCTAAGCGTTTTCGTAAGAAATCGGTACAACGACAATTGCAGGCTGCTTTAGACGCCGCACAAGAACTAGACGCCGTTCAGCCCGACGAGCTATCGGTGTCACGAATGAAACTGGTGCAATCTCGGCTGGACGTTCTCAGTAGATTGCAGGCTCGTCAAAGATTCGATAGGGTTCAGAGATTGAAGCAGGAACTCGCCTCAGCACGAGCAGAGATTGAAAGCCTGAAAGGTCACCTTGCGTCTGCTCAAGCAGAGATAGAACGACTCACAACGGCCCGACCAAGGTTCGGATCGAACCTTGACGAAAAGCTGAAGCAACTAGATCAGCAGTATGCGGAGGGAGCAGCATGACACCTATTTCCTATGACGAAGCACGAGGCCCAGCCGATGGCAACTCAGTTCTGCGATTACTGACAAACATCGCAGAGGGGCGATTCTGGTTTGTAGGCCGTCAGTTCGATCCGCCTGAATTACAGGCCAAGAAAGCTGGCCTGATCCTGCAAGAACTAACACATCACATTGCCAGTCTTCCCGATCCCGACGCTCTACCTACGCATCACTGCGGTGCTGGAAGCCGAGTAGATGTAGCCGCCCAGATTATGCTGTTGCGGTTGGATGCCGAAATGAAGTTCCGTGAGGCAGTGACGAAGGCTCCGCAGCCAGAACCGGAAGCACCTGAGATTCGAACTACCGTTCCAGCGGAGCCGGAAAGCGAATCTGTCCTGAGCGGGGAGGAGAAGCTGAAGGCCGCAAAAGAAATTACGAAGTCGATGAGTTGGTAGGCAGGACTTTATGAAATGTGAGCTACACTTCTCCTTCACGCTCTTGCGTGACAGGGGTGCGTTTATGTCGGACTGGTCGAGAAGCACGGCAAAACGTTTTAGGGACAAGCAAAGACTAGAACAGGAACGATTGGAACGGGAGAAGCAAGAACAACTTATTCGTGACAAGAAGGCATTGCTCGATTCCGAAATCTTGAAACGGGACGCACCGTCAAAGTGGGACAGCCTGTGTGATGCCTTGGCGACCAAATGCACAGAGTTCAATGCCGAAGGTGCTGGCACGAAGTTGACCGCCAGTCGTCAAGACGACAACATGCTCCATGTCGTTCGTGATACTGAACCGCCGATGAAAACGACTTTGACGTTCGACCCGCAACGTTACCTCATCAACATCAGGGGGCTGTACACGTCGGCTGATGCGAAGTCCCGACAAATCGAAATTAAACCCAAGGGCGGTTCTGAACTCGGCTTCTTCAACAGCAAGGATTCGACGCTCGTCACTACGGAACAGATTGCGGAACGCTGCTTACAGGATTTGTTAGGGCTTGGATGAGGCGTGACTAAGGCTCAGGACTCTTTTGAGCATGTGAGCCGCAAACAATCGGCTCACTTCTGCGAACTGTGATCGGACTACAAGCATCTCGTCACGTGAAGCCCCATGCCGCTTTAGGAACTTCCGATAGGCCCGCTCCGTCAAATCAGCCCAACTCGCATTGTCCACCAACTCAGCACACTTGCGACATGTTGCCCATGTGCCTGTGCGTGCGAGAAACACGGGCAGACCGTTGATAGAGAAATTCAAACAGGGATAGATGGTAGGAAAAAACTTGGGACACTGCGGAAGGAAAAGAAGTGGACGTTCGTGTATTTAGCGGGACACTCAGGATTGGACGAGTCGTTCCTTGTTCGCCTTGAGCAAGGGCAACAGGAGCCTTGCCTCAACACACAGGACGTTCTCGCAAAGAGTTCTGGGTTGACAATCAGCGAACTACTGAAAGGTGTTTGAGTTCATCGACACAGGCCATGATGAATTGCACGTCAGGCGATTCCCGTCACCACTGCTGGCGTGCCGTCGTCATTTTGCCGATGTAGGTCACATTATTGTTTCGGTTCACTTGGATGGTGCCTTTCGCAACGTACTTCGTTCCATTTTGCCGTTGGAGATATAGCTCAAACGGGATTGACGCTTGCGTTGCGACCCCCATCGTCTTCATCGTCTTATCAACCAAACGAGTGATGTCGAAGGGAACAGAACTACCGGGGTTTAAACTTGTTGGCTTTGGCCGCATTGTGGGAGCATCGTTCCCAAATTTATTTCCGCAGAACAACAAGATCATCCCTCCCATGTTTGCGAAATCAACCTCTTGATGACCGGGGCCAGTGGCACCGCCGCTATATTGGATTGCTTCGGTCAAATGAAAATCTGTCTCATCTTGCAGGGCGTCGTTCATCGCTGTGATGTTCTCTAGAGTATGTTTCTCAGTTTCGAGAGCCGCTTCTTGCTCTTTCTGGAGCGTGGTCAACGTTGCAACCGTATCCGCTCCGCTCTTGTTCATCTTGTCGAGAACGTCCATCTGTTTGCTGCCTTCGACCCAGCCGACGATGATCCCGACGAACGCCAGTAACAACTCAGCACCGATCAAGCCGATCACCCAGAGTTCGAGCTTGTAATCTCTAGCGGCGATCCTCTCATTCTCAATCCGATCCCGCAGTTGCTTCCTGCGCTCAATTTCTGCCGAATAGAACTGTGCTTGTAGGAGATGCCTTTCTTTTTCGATGTCATCGCCGTCGCCATCCATGCTTTCCAGATGCTCATTGGCCTTAGCGTGCAATTCGGCCTCAGTCATCGTTGACAGTTGCTCTAGGTTCATCGCATTGCTCCTGCGTCGGGCTTCCGTGGTGGGAATCGGTCGTCAACGGCCCGCATGATTTCCTCTGCCCAGCGAACAGCGTCGGAAATTGCTGCCACAGTTGCAGGGACTCGCTTCCCACCGTCGTATTGCGCCAGCTTTCGAGCCGCTAGGATCGCAGCCATAATCCCGATGACACGTTTGCGGCCCTCATCCACGCAGTAAGTCTAGCACCTTCGCCATTTGTTCGCTATAATAGCCCCAACGAGATTTTCCACACGTAGCCAGCAGGAGACACCTATGAAAACACTAGCCGCACGACATGGCAAACCGCTAACATCCGACACAGGGAGAACTGTCATGGCAACCATCGGCAGACGGGAGATGCTGCTTCTGCTCATCGGACTCAATGATTCGGAGCACGGCCTTGGCGGAATCACCCGCATTCAAAAGTTGCTCTATCTGCTCGACACTGAGGAGCACATTCATCCAGCCGGAGACGGGTTTAACTTCGAGGCATACAAGGCAGGCCCGTACTCCTCACGCATCTATGATGACCTTGAGTTTCTGGAAAATCTGAGCCTCATCAAACGCTCGAAGCCATCCGACGATGATTTGGAAACCGGGAATCTTTCAACGTCTGCTGTTACGAGCGACCCAGAGCAGGCCGAAACTGATTTGACGTTTGAAGACCTGATGGGGCCAGAGGATGTCATGGCACCTGAGCCGGATGAGATTGCCCCGACCGCCGACAGCTATGAGGAGACGAGATACATGCTGACGGATGACGGCAAGAGGAAGATGGAAGCGTTGCTCAGCAATCAAGAGTACCAACCCTTCATTGAAGGAATCAGGAAGGTCAAATCCCGCTTCGCAAAGTATTCCCTGAATGACCTGCTCTATTACGTTTATACTCGGCATCCAGAGATGACAACCGAGTCCGAAATAAAGGAGAAGGTGCTACGCAGGCGACCAGCGTAGTTGACTTCAGTGGGCTACTGCTGACCGTTCACGGTGCCCTGTTTGCGGGTGCTCTAGCAGCTTTGTACAAGTACGGTGACCGAACCGACCTCGCCAAAAAGTCGCTCGACGGAACGAAAGAAGCATTGGACGGACTCCGTGCGTATCTCGGACGAGCACTTGCGGAAGCAGTGACGCCCACGGTTCAACGGATACTCGCAGAACAGGGCGACCCAGATGCCGAACTCCGTGGCGAGAATTTTCAGAATGATGTCTCGACGTTCGTCACGAAAGACCTCGACGAGATGATTACTTACAAGACGCTGTTGCAGGAGCGGAAGCACTGGTCTATGTGGGCACAACGGCTTAGCTGGGGTGTCTACGTTCTGATGGCGGTTGAATTTGTCTTCTTAGCTTGGTTCGGACTCGCCAACAAGGTCTTCAACAGTCCAGTATCATTACGAGTAGCGGAATTTTCTCTCATCATCTCAGGACTCGTCGCTGTGTTCTGCATTCTTTCTTTCGGAGTGATGCTTCGCTGTCATGACAAAATCTCGGCGTATCGGGACAAGATTCTCTAAGGAAAAGCAACTTTTGAAGCCCGTGGCGAAGTTCGCCCACCAGCAGGGCTTCTGTCTGCAAGAGCATGAGTTGCCGTTCTATGAATATCGCATCGACCTGTATGGTTTTTCGGCTCATCACAATTCGACGGTCGCATTTGAACTGAAACTCGCTGACTGGCGTCGTGCCCTCGAACAAGCATTGCTGTATCAGCTTTGTTCTGACTACGTGTATATTGCTATGCCAGAGCGTTCCGCCGGGAAAGTAGATGTGGCGGAACTTAGAAGTCAGGGTGTCGGGCTAATTTCTGTGCTTGAGTCGGGCGATTGTTCTTGCCTCTTGCCTGCTGCCACACATGCTGAAGTCAGGCAATTCTATCGTTCCACTCAGATAGAGTTTCTAAAGGAAAGTGCGAGTGCCTGAAGCCGACGCAAACGTCATACTTCGTCTAGGCAGCCACTCCGAGAAGGAGTACGTTGAAAAAACCATCAAGCAATTTGATGGCGTGATGGTTGGCGCAAACCTACTACAGGCCACGCCGGGAGCCACAGCTACTCTACTTTTCAAACTCAGCAAGCAGGCGGGCCGACCGTATTACGTTGACCCGATGACTTACGCCTTCGGTTCATATGTTGACCCGGACACGGGACGTGTTCGTTCAGACCTCGACTGGATAAAGTCCGATAAGAAAGTGAAGGGCAAGCCGGGAAAACTCACCAGAGACTTCAAGAGTTCATATGCAAAACTCGCTGAAACTTTCGGGCCGCCATACTCAACGGCTGTAAGCCGGAGCAAAGCGGTCGAGCCGGGGGATTTTACTTCAGATCAGTTTGTCGAAGATTCGTGCCGTCGTGTGCTGGCGTTTGAGGCAGACCTTCTTCGCAACGTCTTCCGACAAGACCCCGTGACTGCTGGATTCGCCGATCAGTTTCCCGCTCCAACGGCCCTTCTCGCTCCGTACTTCTACATCGAACAATCACGGATGGCGGACTGGATTGCCCTCAATCGGCGGCTTGCCCTCGCATCGACGGCAGTCCGAAATGACATTCCGATTCATATTGTCGTGTGCGGCCATCGTGACCTTCTAACCAATGCTGCCCACGCTCGCACAATCATCGACGGTCTGAAGGAATGCAATCCCGCTGGCGTGTGGCTGTGGTTCAGTCGCTTCGACGAACACGTGGCTTCACTGCAAGAGCTACGAGCACTGCGTGCGTGGGTCGAGGAATTGTCGCCTCAAATGCCCGTGTACAACATGCACGGCAGCTACTTCAGTCTGGCTCTTAGCAAAGTAGGCATGGCGGGGATTGCACACGGCGTCGGCTATGGAGAGCAGAAGGATGTCGTCCCGGTTATCGGGCAATCGACGCCGACAGTTCAGTATTACGTCCGGTCGCTCCACGCTAAGTTCTCCGTCCCACAGATTATTCGATGCTTCACCACTCTCGGTGTCACAACACCAGAGCAGTTTTTCCGAATCATCTGTGACTGCGTAATCTGCAAGAACATCGTCGGCAAAGACCTCAACAACTTCTCGCAGTTCGGCGAAATTCACTATTCCAGACCATCGGCCAAGCGTGCTTCCCAGACCCCGGCGGCTGCGAAAAGATGCAGGTATCACTTTCTGCTAAACCGTTCCAAAGAACGTGACTACGTTCGAGCCAACACGCTCCGCACAATCGCAGACGACTGCAACACCGCCGCTGATGAATGGCGCAGAACCATCCTCGCTCAGTCGATTGGCCATCTGCGGGAGTGGGCCGACGTACTCCGCTGAGGTTGCTACGGTCAAGGAACCAATGACACGCATGAGATTCTCGCTGCTGTTCGCCCTCTGTCTAGCCGCTTCGGGGTGCCAGAACACCTCTGTAACAGCGCCCGAGTCGAAGGCAGATTCAAGTCCCATATTGCTGCCCGTGAAGGTGTCCGGCAAGTGGGGCTATATTAATGCCAGTGGACAACTGGTCATCACGCCGCAGTTCGATTCTGCGGATGACTTCCACGAAGGCAGAGCACTCGTTTGCTTAGGCAAGCCGTGCGACCCTTATGATGCTTACTCTACTTCGCCCACGATTCCGAACAATTCTCTGTGGGGATTCATCGACGCCTCTGGGAAGGTGGTCATCACGCCGCAATATCCAGAAGCGTCCGATTTCAGCGAAGGGCTGGCAGTGATATGTACGGGAGACTGCGGACCAAAACCGAGCAAGCCGCACGCCCGAGGTTACATCGACCGTGATGGCAAGGTGGTCATACCGACGCAGTTTGGAGCCGCATCAAACTTCAGCGAGGGACTAGCACAGGTCTGTGTTGGCTCGTGCGAATATGTGGATGGGCGAGGTTACAACGGGAAGTGGGGATTCATCGACCACTCAGGTCGCTTTGTCATCAACCCGCAATACGACAATGTGCTGGACTTCAAGAACGGCTATGCGAAGGTCTTCATGGGGAGTGGAACAGAGTCCAAGAGCGGATACATCGACAAAACTGGGAAAACGATCTGGCAACCGTCGAACTAATGTACTCAGCCGACTAATCTGGTATCGCTCTGCACGGGACAAAATGGTCGATTAAGTTGGCGGAAGACCCAGATACTTCGTGATGATGTTGGTCAAAAGCTTCGATCCGATATTTGTTCCCACTTCCAGTCCTTTGTCCAAGACTTTCCCTGCGTTGCGGGCTATCCAACCTTTGACGCCCTCGCCCACTTTCTTCTCACGTTCCAGAGCACCACGGAGTAATTCCCGCTCCGCTTTGTCGATACCAGACTTATCAAGTGCGGTTTGCAGCGACTCCCAATCACCCTTCTGGATGTTCTGAGTGATCTGCGTGATGTCACCTGATGCGACGTAAAAATGTGCATCGAGTATTTGGCTGATGACGATCTGGTTGGCCTTCTGAGATTCCGGGGAATGCTGCTTCACATCTAGATGATTTAGATCAACTCCAGCCTTCTCAAAATCAGCCTTGATGTCGATTGCAGTCGTCAGGACACGTGTCCTGATCGTATCGAGCATTCCTGCAATCGCTGACTTAGGAATCTCCTGCCACGCATTGACGAGCACAGCACCTTTAAGCAGTTTCGATTGGTAAAAGGCGATTAGATTTCCCGGCCAGTAGAAAACCAGTTGTTTGTCCCCATCTAACCCTTCGTAGGCGGCAACAGCATTGAGAAGATAAACAGTCTGTGCCCAGTGTTGGTGTTCCTTTTCCAGAATAGCGGCTGGAATCGGGCGGGACGGATACTGCCTATATCCATCGAACGCACCGGATGCCCCGGCCCCAATAATCCTATAATTGGGCAGGCCCTCAGCACTGTCATATCCATTTAGTTCTTTCTCAGCCCACGTCCGCAGGACAGGAACCTTCAGTTGACTCGATAGCACAATGCATTGTCGAAGTACGGATGCCAGCGGCGGCGGAGTGTTCAACGTGCCGGATTCGATGATCTGATTCAGAAGATTCATGATGCCTAATCACTTCTTGGCTTCCGATTCCTTCTCCCAGCCCGACGGAAAACCTATCTCGTACCTGTTTGTCGAATCGAACAACACGAAGCCGTCGAGGTTAGTGGCTTCTTTCACCAAGAAGGCAGCGACCTTCCGATTGTGCTCGTGCAGTTCATCAGAGGTGACCTGTTTGTCGTGGTCGGGATAGGTGTACGGAATTTTGACCTTCAGACGAACACGGCCTTTGGGTGGGATGAAGACGGGATAGTCCAGCGTCACGACCTTGCCGGAAGAATCCAGTGCCTTCTCTTGTCGCAGTCTGGCGGACAATTCGACCTGAGCGTCGGAGTCCAGTCGGTAGTCTGATTCAGTGTTGTTCTGGACGGTGTAGTAGAAGAAAATCTTGTTATCGTCGTCCGTCGAGACGTAGTCGTATTCCGCTGTGATCGCCTGCTTGCTCCAAGGCTTGGGAGGTTTAGGCCGTTGTTGATACCAGACGACACCGCCGATGGCAGCACAGAGCACAAATGCGACACCAGCACCGACACCTGCACTCACTAGAAGAATCTTCTTCCAAAGCGGCACGGGTAATTGTCACTCCACACGTTCTGGAAATCAATCACTGATCACCACCGGGATGCCACGGAAAGCAACTGTGCAGGGTCGTCCTGCATGACCTCAGTGGTGATCCGCACGACGCCGGATTTGAACACTTCAATCGGCGCACCCATCTCGCCACGCACACGAGTCAGCGACGAGTCAGCTTCGACTCTAACTCATCAATATCTCGCTTCAATTTCTCGTTCTCCTGCTGAATTGTACGGGCCAGATCGTTGATGGCTTCAGCAAGCAGCACGATGGCCTCGTGGGGAGCCATGTTTGGCTGGCATGCGGTCTGGGTATTCTGCTTGACTGTGGTGTAGGACATCTTTCCTCCGGGGGACATTACAGCGTATACCTTTTCGGGTATTGGGTTTCATCACGCCAAGCCCTACTGAACTTTGTCAGTCAGCCGTGGTGCTTCGCTGAAAGCGTCGAGAGCCTCTCGTCTAAACTGGGATGGGGGTAGCTCGTCGCCATCCAACTCACCGAGGGACATCCAGTAAATGAACGTCACGGTCAAGGCGTGCTCCCGCCGCCTTCATTGCCGCCAGCGTTGGGTTTTGCCTTCACGTTTCTGGCTACTCACAAATGACCTCGACACCTTTGATTACGAGCGTACATTTGCCGTGGTCTGCATCAATCATGAGCGTGACACTCCCAGTGCGACGGTTCACAACCACCTGCCGGATGCCAATGTCGGCTGACCTCATCAAGCCAGATACACAACGGGGGCATCCTGCCGCACTGCATTCCGGCGTCGTTCTGCATGGACGGCGTGCAGCCTCTCCGGATTCAACGTCGGCCAGAGCCTCAGCGTACAGTTCTTGTAGCGTCATATCCCTCCTGATTCTCAGCCTCCCAATCGAAACTCACCCAAGCCCCAAAGAGCCTGCCATCATCGTCGTTCATGAGCCATATCGCTGCCGTCCAAGGATCACTGAAGACCTTGTCCGTAAAAGCCATCTCCATACTGGGGGTGACGATTCGTCCATTGACCAAGTACATTTCCCCGCTTTGACGTTTCAGTGTCACTGGCCCTCCCGTTCCCGCAGCAGCGATGCCTTCCGATGATCCTTTTGCATCTCGTCCAGATTGTGCTGCTCGATGAGGCTTGCAATGGCACGCAGAGTACGTATTTCAGCGATGAGATGATCTTTCGATTCACCATGCCGTGTCCGCTGTCCTGCGTCCATTGACAGTTCAATCTCCACGTTCCTTATCGCCTTTTGGATGCTTGCTTCAATCAGGTGCAATTTCATCCCGCCCTCCGTTGTTCCAGAACAAAGTTGTTCCAAGCCTGCGGATCGTGTTGATTCCACAGTGCTCGAAAGTGCTCGAACGTGCTTGGATGTGCTTGAAAATGGAGGGGAACAACTGGATTACGAATCGGCTGCTCTACCAACTGAGCTACGTCGGCCTGAGTGGGACTGTGATTAGTGTACCAAATCGAGCACTGCGCTTCGGACGTCGGTTACTCCCAAATACGCGACCACATTACGCGTGCTTCGCCGCAACCAGCGATGCGTATTCCTGCTCCGCAGAAACCGGCAACAGCACCCACATGGTGTAAACGCCCATGGCTGTGCCGATCGGAATGTTGAGGAACAGCGATATGAAAGCGAGAACCAGCGTGATCGTGCGTGCCCAGCTTTCGCGCTGCAGCAAACCCCATCCAGCCAAAAATCCAAACGCCGCCTTCGCCAGGACGATGATTCCCAACGTGCCGAAAAGTGCAGTCAAAAAACCCGTGGGTACATCCGTCGGCACATCTTTCATCTCATGCAGATGCGGAAACAGAACATTACCGAGAATCAACAGGACCAATCCACCGATTGTGTTGAATGCCGAGAATGCCAGCCACAAAATCGCGAGTAAGTGCAGGTGCCGCTGCACGCGTCCCGGCATCGCGAAAGTTGGTGTGATTGTCCCCACGATCTGTTTGCCGCACTTGCTGCAATAGGATTGTCCTGCTTGTACTGGATTACCGCATCCGTCACAAAACATGAATCCTCCCGTGACCGCGTCACATGGATATCACATCCGCACCTTGTGATACGCAAATGCATCGCGCCAGTTCCCTGATCACTCGAAGTTCACGTTGAAGCAGTAGTGCGATTGTTAATTTCAGATTGGTCCTGCGCAGAAACGAAAAGGCCACCCGGCAACTGGGCGGCCTTCTCTTCAAGGGAGAATAGTTCCAACGGAGGCAATTGATTCCGTCAAAACTTTCTGCCGAAATCTTAAGAGCCTAAAAACGGGGGTGTCAAGCGATTTTTGGGAAATAAATGCCTTTAAAATCAATGATTTACAAAATGTGTTAACAGCAGGACAGATCGGACCAAAATGGGCAATAATCACCTTCTAAGGGTTCTAAACCGATCTTTCTAAGGTACTTACGAGCAGCGGACCCCGCTATGAAACTTCCCGGGAACCCCCCGGAGAACTCGGCGGAGCACCCTTCACGGCTGTTTCCGTCAGGTGCAAAGAAATGAACTCCATCTGCTCCGGCCGGTCAAAAACCTTGTCCGGATACAGACGCTTCATCAAGATTCGGAATCCCCCAAACGCAACCCCGGCGACGATCGCAAGCCCGGCCAGAATCGCGCACAGCACCACGATGTTGAGAACCAGCTTGTACAAGTCCCGTACTTCTGAATTCTCCGTGGGAGTGTTCCACGTAACACTCGCCTCGTAATTCACCCTGCCCAGTAGCGATTTCGCATCGTTGTCGGAAATTCCTCCGCTCGCGATCGCGACGATCGGGCCGGTGCGTTTGTCGAAGAATGTTCCCGTCCCTGTCACCTCTGAAATTCCGGCCTGCGGTTGCGCCAGTTGATGAGCTGCGTCGATCCGCTTCAAATGCTCCGCCGCAAGTTGTGGAGTGGGATACGAAATCAGCATCAATGTGGCTTCGCCGCTCGGCGTCGTATAGTGCCCAAGTGAAACTTCAGAACTGGCGCCAAAATCGACTAGCTCCGCCGGAACAGGCGCACTCAACTTCTCCAAAGCCACCGGGCCCATCACGTATTTCTGGGTGTTGGCTACATAATCTTTACGCGGCATGAATTCGATGAACGTCGGCAGATTTGCGGTATTCCCTCCCGCACGCGGCAAGGCTCCCGCCAATTCGCGCAACTCCGCACCCGACATCGCCGATTCTTTGCTGAACTGCGCATCCACCAAAACGTATCCGCGATAAAACAGAACGCGATCCCCGAGCGATGCCCCTTGATCTCCAATCTGCTCGCGCGACATGCTCGGCTGCAGATAGAACGTGTATGCTCCAAACGCGCCCGACGCATCGGCAAAGCGCGCAGCCCTAATGTTCAACGTCCGCCCGTCGTCACGCGTATACGTTGCCGATTCCAGGTCAGAGAACCGATATTCCTTCAGCACTGCAGCATTGG
>Ga0335082_10000056_pt1 | contig 110490 bp, 110 predicted proteins | sample Lox_Sample_41_FD_206718 | JGI IMG/M metagenome (GOLD analysis project Ga0335082, IMG submission 206718) | Soil microbial communities from Loxahatchee National Wildlife Refuge, Florida, United States - Lox_Sample_4.1 | ecosystem: Environmental > Terrestrial > Soil > Wetlands | place: USA... | reverse complement strand
GCGAGGCTGCGCCGGACGGCCTCAACCGGCGGCATAGCCTTGGCCGCGAATCGTGCGGACGCCTTCGGAGATGCCGGCGTCCTCGAGCTTGCGGCGCACCCGGTTCACGCACACGTCGACCACGTTCGTGCCCGGATCGAAGTCGTAGCCCCACACCTCGCGCAGGAGCTGCCGGCGGGTCACCGGAGCGCCCTGCGCCTGGAGCAGCGCGACCACGAGCGAGAACTCGGTCGGAGTCAGCGGCAGGCGCTGCGTGCCGGCCGTCGCGATGCGCGCCACCAGATCGAGCTCGAGGCCGCCGCGCACGAGCCGCGTGGTCGGCGCGTAGTGACGGCGCTCCAGCGCGCGCAGCCGGGCGGCCAGCTCGAGGAACGAGAACGGCTTCACCAGGTAGTCGTCCGCGCCGCGGTCGAGACCCTCGACGCGGTCCTCGATCGAGCCGCGCGCGGTCAACATCAGCACGTAGGGCGGCTGCTGCGCGGTGCGCAGGCGCTCGAGCACGTCGAAGCCCGAGCCGCCGCCCGGGAGCACGACGTCGAGCACGGCCGCCTCGAAGCTGTCTTCGTCGGCCAGACGCATCCCGGTGTCGAGATCGTTCGCCACCGCGACGCAGTGGCCTTCGCGTGCGAGCCCCTTTTCGAGGGCGGCGGCGGTTTCACGGTCGTCTTCGAGGAGAAGAATCTTCATAGGTAGGAGCGACGGGTAGCCACGGCACGCCACGGCGCACGGTTCATGACGAACTCCTCATTCGGGAGAGGGCGATTCCGGTGCCCCCACGCGGCTTGCGGGCCCCGTGACGCAGCGACATGTTTCGAACCCGGGGGGCGGCGGCCGGTTCGATGGTAGCGACGTCTTGCACGAGGCCCGACTCGCCCGGCGCGGCGCGTCCCGAGCTCTCGATCGTCGTCCCGGCGCGGGACGAGGAGGAGAGCCTCGATCTGCTGCACCGGCGCGTGTGCGCGGCGCTCGACGGCCGGATCGACTGGGAGCTCGTGATCGTCGACGACGGCAGCCGCGACGCGACCGCGGAGGGGATCGCGAAGCTGGCCGGCCGCGATCCCCGCGTCCACGGCGCGCGGCTCGCGCGCCCCTCCGGGCAGACCTCCGCGATCTTCGCCGGCGCGGATCTCGCGCGCGGCGCGCTGATCGCCACCCTGGATGCCGATCTCCAGAACGATCCGGCCGACCTGATCCGCCTCGTCGAGGCGCTCGGCGACGACGCGGCGGTCGTCGGCTACCGCATCTCGCGTCGCGACGGCCTGGTGCGCAGCGCCGCCTCCTGGATCGCGAACCGCATCCGCGACCTCGTGAGCGGCGACCGCGTGCGCGACACCGGCTGCTCGCTGAAGCTCTTCCGCGCGGAGGCGTTGCGCGGGCTGCCGCGCTTCGAGGGCATGCACCGCTTCCTGCCGACCTTGCTGCGCTACCAGGGGCTGCACGTGCGCGAGCTCCCGGTCGCGCACCACCCGCGGCTCTTCGGGCGCAGCAAGTACGGGATCTTCGATCGCGCCTTCCGCGGGCTCGCGGATCTGCTTGCGGTCCGCTGGATGCGGTCGCGCCTGCTGCGAACGGGCGACATCCAGCGGATCGGCTGCCCCGAGTGCGAGGGGTGGCAGGATTGATCGGCGGGGCGATCGGGGCGCTCGGCCAGGGCTGCTTCGTGCTGCGGACCTTGCTCCAGTGGCAGGCCGCCGAGCGCGCCGGGCGCAGCGTCGCACCGCGCAGCTTCTGGTGCCTCTCGCTCTGCGGCGCGCTCCTGATGCTGATCTTCAGCGCCCTGCGCGGCGAGTTGGTGCTGGCGGGAGGCTACGCCGCCGGCGCCTGGATCTACGCGCGAAACCTCTCGCTGCGCGCCGACGCGGCGCCGCGCGCGCTCTCGGATCGCTGGCTGGAGATCGCTTTCGTGCTCTGCCTGCTGGTGCTGCCGGCGCTGGCGCAGGGCTTCGGCGCCGCCGCGCCCTCGCCTGCCTGGTACGCCGTCGTGTGTCTCGGGCAGATCCTCTGGAGCTCGCGCTTCGCGGTGCAGTGGCTGCACTCCGAGCGGATCGGGGAGTCGGCGTTCCCGCGCCTCTTCTGGTGGCTCTCGCTGGCCGGGAACGCCCTGCTGCTGGCCTACGCGCTCCACCGCCGCGATCCGGTCCTGATCGTCGCCTTCGCCTTCGGGCCGATCGCGCAGGTGCGGAACCTGGTGCTGGCCGGCGGCCGCACGGCGCCGATCGCGCGGTGAGCGCCGCCGTCGCGGCCGCGGACCCGCCGGCGCGCGCGCGGCGCCGGCGGGTGGCCGCGCTGGCGCTCCTGGCGCTCGTCGCGGCCGGGCTGCTGGTCCTGCTCGACGCGGCTCCCGTGGCCCGCACGGCCGAGCGGCGCACCTACGCCGGGGCGGCTCACATGATCGAGAGCGGCGACTGGCTGGTGCCGGTCGAGCACGGCAAGCCGCGCCTCCAGAAGCCCCCGCTCTTCTACTGGGCCGCCGCCGCGGCCGCGAGCGCCGCAGGCGAGGCGAAGCTCTCCACCTTCTCGCTGCGCCTTCCCTCGGCGCTCTCCGCGCTCGCGCTTCTCGCGGTGGTGTACGCCTGGGGGCACTCGCAGGGTGGCGTCCCCTGTGGCGCGGTGTCCGCGCTCGCACTCCTCCAGATGGCGCAGTACTGGTCGATCGGACGCCGCGGCGTCGCCGAGATGATGCTCGCGCTCTTCGCGACCGCCGCGCTCTTCGTCTTCGACCGGATCTACTGGGGCGGACGCCGGCGCCTGCTGCCGCTCTTCTTCGCGCTCGTCGCGCTCGGCTTCCTCACCAAGGCGACGACCGCGCTGCTCCTCGTCGGGCTGCCGATCGCGCTCCAGCTCGCCCTCGACCGCTCGTTCCGGCGGGTGGCGCGCCGCGACGTCCTCGCGTGGGCGGGGCTCTGCGCCGTCGGCTGCCTCGCCTGGTACGCGCTGATGCTGCTGCGCGTGCCCGGCGCGTGGGCCGTCCTGCGCGAGGCGCTGCTGCTGCCGCTCGGCCTCACCCACTCGATCGGATCGGCGACGCACGCGCGCCCGCCGTGGTTCTACCTGCCGCGGCTCCTCGAGGTCGCGAGCCCCGCGATCCTGCTCGCGCCGCTCGCGCTCGTCCGCCCGGCGCTGACGCGCGAGGTCTTCGCGGTGCCGCGGGCGCGGTTCGCCCCGCTCTGCTTCGCGTCGCTGCTCTTCGCGTTCTCGCTGATCAAGATGAAGCAGCAGCACTACCTCGCCCCGCTGCTGCCTTTCCTGGCGCTCTCGCTCGGGCAGCTGCTCGTGGGGCTGCACGCGCGGCGACCGGAGCTCGTGCTGCGGGCGATCCAGGTGGTCGGCGTGGCGCTGCTCGTGCTCGCGCCGCTCGTCGGGGGCGCGCTCGCTCTTCACCTCTCCGTGTCGCTCGACGGACCGCCCGCGCTGGCCGTCGCGATCTCCGCCGTGGTGCCGATCGCCGCGGCCGTCGCGTTCCTCGCCGCGCGGCGCGGCCAGCTCGCGACCTTCGCGGCCGCGAGCCTCGTGGCCAGCGTGACGACCATCCTCGTACACGAGGTGAGCGTCCGCGCGGTGGCCCACGGGATCGAGACCGGCCGGATCTCGGCGAACGCGCGCCGCGACCGGCTCGAGCGCGCGCTGGCCGATCACACGTGGCTGCGCCGGCTCTACGCGCCCGGCGGCTAGATGGCTCGGAGCTACGCCGTCGTGCGCCGGCGCGTGGCGGCGACCCCGATCGCGTCGTGCCCGGTCGCCGGCTGCGCCGGCGCCGGCGACGGATAGACGCTGAACTGCAGCAGGCGCAGGTGCAGGCGCGCCCCCGGCACGACGTCGCGCGTGTCGTGGTGCAGGTGCGGCATCTCGATCGCCACCGGCGAGCCGGTCGCCACGACCCGCGCCTCGGCGTGCACGAGCGGCCCTGTCCGCAGCACCTGATCGACGACGACCTCGAGCGCGGGCTGGTCTTCTTGCGCAACGCGCAGGTCCGCCGGCCGCACATAGAGCACCGCCGGGCCGCTCTCGTGGATGCTGTCGGTCACGAGTGGCGTGCGGCTGCCCGGCAGGAACACCTCGCGGCCGCGCACCTCGACCGGGATCACGTTGGCGTTGCCGAGGAACTCGAACACGAAGGGCGTCGCCGGATTCTCGTAGACCGAGTCCACCGTGCCGACCTGCGCCACGCGGCCGCGGTCCATCACGACGATGCGGTCGGCGACCTCCATCGCCTCCTCCTGGTCGTGCGTCACGAAGACCGTCGTCACGTGCAGCTCGTCGTGCAGGCGGCGCAGCCAGCGCCGCAGGTCGCGGCGCACGCGCGCGTCGAGCGCGCCGAAGGGCTCGTCGAGCAGCAGCACGCGCGGCTCGACCGCGAGCGCGCGCGCGAGGGCCACACGCTGGCGCTGGCCGCCCGAGAGCTGCGAGGGCATGCGCGCGGCGAAGCCGTCGAGCTGCACGAGCTGCAGCAGCTCGTGCACGCGCTCCGCGATCTCTGGCTTCGGCAGCCGCGAGCGGCGCGGGCGCACCTGCAGCCCGAACGCCACGTTGTCGAACACAGACATGTGCCGGAAGAGCGCATAGTGCTGGAACACGAAGCCGACTCGGCGGTCGCGCGCGCCGAGGCGCGTCGCGTCGACGCCGTCGAGCCAGACCGTGCCGTGATCGGCGAAGTCGAGACCGGCGATGATGCGCAGCAAGGTGGTCTTGCCCGAGCCCGAGGGACCGAGCAGCGCAACCAGCTCGCCCTCGCGCACCTCGAGGTTCACGTCGCGTAGCGCCGCGAAGCGGCCGAAGTTCCGTGAGATCTCGCGCACCTCGATGCTCATCACCGCTCTCCTTGCGCGCCGTGCGGCGCCTCGTCGTCGTGCGCGTGGCGCTGCTGCGCGATGCGCCACTCGAGCACGCTCTTGGCCACCAGGGTCACGATCGCGAGGAACGCGAGCAGCGACGCGACCGTGAAGGCGGCGGCCGTCTGGTACTCGTTGTAGAGGATCTCGACGTGCAGCGGCATGGTGTTGGTCAGGCCGCGCACGTGACCCGAGACGACCGAGACCGCGCCGAACTCGCCCATCGCGCGCGCGTTCACCAGCACCACGCCGTAGAGCAGACCGAAGCGGATGTTCGGCAAGGTGACGCGCCGGAAGGTCTGCCAGGCCGAGGCGCCGAGCGAGATCGCCGCCTGCTCCTCCTCGTCGCCCTGCTCCTGCATCAGCGGGATCAGCTCGCGCGCGACGAAGGGAAAGGTGACGAAGGCGGTGGCGAGCACGATGCCCGGCACCGCGAAGATGATCCGGATGTCGTGATCGATCAGCCACGGGCCGAGCAGGCCCTGCATGCCGAAGAGCAGCACGTAGATCAGCCCCGCGACGACAGGTGACACCGCGAAGGGGAGATCGATCAGGCTGATCAGCAGCTGCTTTCCGCGGAAATCGAACTTCGCGATCGCCCAGGCCGCGGCCACGCCGAAGACGGTGTTCGCCGGCACGCAGATCGCGGCCACGAGCAGGGTGAGCCGCATCGCCGCGAGCGCGTCGTGGTCGACGATCGTCGCGGCGTAGACGCGCCAGCCCTGCGACAGCGCGTAGCCGAAGACCGCGCACAGCGGCAGCACGAGCATCAGGCCGACGACGGCGAGCGCTCCGGCGATCAGGAGCCCGCGCACGAGGCGCGGCTCGGCGCGAGCCTCGACGAAGGCCGCGCCGGCGTGCGCGCGAGGGAGCGTGGAGGCGGCGGAGTGGGCCATGCGTACGCCTACGCCGCGCGCTCGCGGCCGCGGCCCCAGCGCTGGAGGCCGTTGATCGCGAAGAGCAGCGCCAGCGACACGCCGAGCATGACGAGCGCGATCGCGGTCGCGCCGGCGTAGTCGTACTGCTCGAGCTTCGTGATGATGAGCAGCGGCGCGATCTCGGTCTTCATCGGCATGTTGCCCGAGATGAAGACCACCGAGCCGTACTCGCCGACGCCGCGCGCGAAGGCGAGCGCGAAGCCGGTGATCAGCGCGGGCGCGAGCGCCGGTAGCAGCACGCGGCGGAAGGTCTGGAGGCGCGAGGCGCCGAGGCTCGCGGCCGCCTCCTCGAGCTCGGCGTCGAGATCCTGGAGCACCGGCTGGACCTGCCGCACCACGAAGGGCAGCCCGATGAAGACGAGCGCGACCGTGATCCCGAGCGGTGTGAACGCGACCTCGATGCCGAGCGGCGCGAGCAGGCGCCCGACCTGGCCGTTCTTCGCGAGCAAGGTCGTCAGGGTGATGCCGGCGACGGCCGTCGGCAGCGCGAAGGGAAGATCGACGAGCGCGTCGGCCAGCGCGCGGCCGGGGAAGCGGTAGCGGACGAGCACCCAGGCGACGAGCAGCCCGAGCAGAACGTTCACGCTCGCGGCCGCGAGAGCGGCGCCGAACGAGAGGCGGTAGGACGCGAGCACGCGCGGCGAGGTCACGGTCGCGAAGAGCTCGCCCCAGCCGAGGCTGGCCGTCTTCCAGAAGAGCGCCGCCAGCGGGATCAGCACCACGAGGCCGAGGTAGACGAGCGTGAGCCCCAGCGCGGGTCCGAAGCCCGGAAGCGGAGAGCGGCGTCTCGAGGTCGCCATCGCGCTACTTCACGTAGATCTGGTCGAAGATCCCGCCCTCCGCGAAGTGCGTCGCGTTGGCGGCCTTCCAGCCGCCGAACTTCTCGTCGATGGTGAAGAGCTGGAGCTGGGGAAACTTCTGCGCGTAGCGCGCGAGCACCTCCTTGTCGCGCGGGCGGAAGTGGTGCTTCGCCGCGAGGTCCTGCCCCTCCTTCGAGTAGAGGTACTCGAGGTAGGCTTGCGCGACCTTGCCCGTGCCGCGGCGTCGGTTCACGGTGTCGACCCACGCGACCGACGGCTCGGCCAGGATGCTCGCGGGCGGGACCACCACCTCGAAGTCCGCGCCGTCCGGCTGCGACTTCACCAGGAAGGCCTCGTTTTCCCAGCCGACGAGCACGTCACCGATGCCGCGCTCGACGAAGGTGGTGGTCGCACCGCGAGCGCCGGTGTCGAGCACCGGGGCGTTCTTGTAGAAGCGGCCGACGAACTCGCGCGCCGCCTGCTCGCTGCCGCCCTTCTCCAGCCCGTAGACCCACGCCGCCAGATACACCCAGCGCGCGCCGCCGGAGGTCTTCGGGTTGGCGGGAATCACGGAGACCCCGGGCTTCACGAGGTCGCCCCAGTCGTGGATTCCCTTCGGATTGCCCTTGCGGACGAGGAAAACGATGGTCGAGGTGTACGGGGCACTGTGGTCCGGCAGCCGCTCCTGCCATGTCTTCGGCAGCAGCTTCGCGCGCTCGGAGATCTGATCGATGTCGAGCGAGAGCGCGAGCGTGACGACGTCGGCCTCGAGCCCGTCGATCACGGACCGCGCCTGCTTGCCCGAGCCGCCGTGCGACTGGTTGATCGTGACGGTCTCGCCGGTCTCGGCCTTCCAGTGCTTGGCGAAGGCGGCGTTGAAGTCCTCGTAGAACTCGCGCGTCGGGTCGTACGAGACGTTCAACAGAGTGGTGTCGGAGCCGGCGCGGATGCCGAGCGCGAGCGCGGCGACGACGACGGCGAGATGGATTCGGTTCACGTGCGAGCTCCTCATCAGAAGGCGACCTGGAAGCGCGTACCGAGGACGTGCTCGGTCTCGCGGTCGCCGCCATTGGCACCACCGCCGCCGTGGAAGTACGTCTGGTTGTAGTCGAGCATGATCTTCAGGAAGGAGTTGATGTACCAGTTGACGCCGACGCCCCACTCGAGCGCCTTCTCGGCCTGTGTGGCGGGATTCGCGAAGCCGTGGTGGAAGACGGTGTCATCGATCTTCCAGCCGTCGACGCGCGCGGCCAGCTCCCAGGCACCCGGGCCCGTGTCCTCGCGCGCCGGATTGAAGGAGGTGCGCGGCATGACGCCGTTGTACGTACGGTTCTCGCCCGTCACGACCCAGCTCCCGGTCAGCTCCCACGACTCGATGTCGGGCGATCTTTCCTCGCCCGTGGTGACGAGCCGGACGTTCGGCGAAGAGCGCACCCACTCGGCCATCAGCCAGAGCGGCCCCCACGACCAGTAGGCCTGCGGCGCGATGCGCACTTCCTCGTCGTTTTGCTCGACGCCCGCGCCGTAGCTGAAGAAGACCTGCTGCCCCACCGTGCGATACTGGGCCGTGTTGGTCGTCGCCGCGGTGTTGGCAGCTGTGTTCTGGCGGCCGTAGCTGGCGGCGACGCCGACGCCGAGGCCTTGCAGGAACTCGAGCTGCGTGTCCTGGAAGGGCTGGAAGAAGACGCGGCCCATCACGTCGAAGGCGTCGTTCGGGTTCGTGTCGCCGCTGCTGCCGTCGAGAACACCGTTCATCGCGGCGATCTGGTACTGCGCGAAGCCCTCGCCGATATCGCCCTGGAGCATGAAGCCGACGTCGCGGTTCGGAACGAGGCTCGTCGGCAGCGCGCGCTCGATGAAGACGAGGTTCGTCGCCGACTGGAGCCGCTCGAGCCCGATCGGCGGCTTGTACTTGCCCGACTGGAGCTGCAGCCAGGCCCACGGGCGGAAATTCACATACGCGTCCTGCAGCGTCGGGTTCACGGTCGACGACGTGCCAGCGCCGCCGAAGTCCGGCATCAGCTTGAAGTCGACGATGTCGAGGACCGTGCCCTCGAGGATCGGTCGCGCGCGCCGGATCAGGAACTCGTCGTTCGCGTTCTCATCGTTGCCGACGAAGAAGCGGCCGTCCGACTGCACGTAGCCGCGCAGCCTCAAGCGGTAGGTATGGTTGTCGCGCGAGCGGATCGAGAAGCCCTGGGTGTCAGCCGTCACGATCGCGGTGAGGTCCTTGTCGCGCGCGTCCTCCTCCTTCTTCACCTCGAGCTGACGCTTCACGATCTCCAGCTCCTGCTGGAGCGTGTCGAGCCGCTTCGACAGATCCTCTTGCGAGACGTCGTCCGCGGCGACCGCAGTCGGCAGCGCCGCCAGCGCCGCGAGCATCGCCCCCATTCCCTTGAGACCGAACTTCTCCACGGGATTCCTCCGCCGGAGCCGCACGCCCATCGCAAGGCGCGTGCCACGCACGGGGACGCGCCTGGCGCGTCCCCGTGCACTTCCAATCAAATCCGCTGGATCAGTTCCAGCAGATTTGACGGATTCCCATCTCCCACTATGGTGTGCCGCTGTTCTTCACGGGGATCGATCATGCAGCGCTTCGCCCCGCTCCTGCTCGAGATCTGGCGCGAGGCTGGACGTCCGGCCGCAATCGGCGACGCGCTCGCGCGCTGCGCGCCACTCCTCGCGCGCCGGCTTCCCATCGACTGGATCCTGCTGCGGCGCATCGAGCCGGCACGCGGCGGTGTCGAAACGGTCGCGGCGGCGGCCTGCCGTCCCGGACCGCTGCCCGAGGACGCGCGTACGGAGCTCGGCGCGCCGGAGCTCGAGTCGCTCGTCGCGTGGGCGCGCGCCGGACGCGTGCTGCACCGCCGCGCTCGCGCGCTCGCCGAGCAGCTCCCGGGACTCCTGCCCGACGTCGCCGACGCCGACGTGCTCGCCGGACCGCTCGCCGGCGAGAGCGACGCGCCGGGTGTGCTCGTGCTCGGCGCGCGCCGCCCGCGCCGCTTCGACGCCGACCACGCGGAGCTCGCGCAAGCGCTGCTCGACCCCTTCGGCGCGGCGCTCGAGAGCGATCAGCGCCTGCGCGATCTCAGCACGCAGCAGGCCGCGGCCGAAGCGGACCGCACCGCGCTGCTGACGCGGCTCGGACGCCACGATCTCCAGGAGACGATCGTCGGCGTCGACGGCGGCTTCCGGCCCGTGATCGAGCGCGCGAGCCTCGTCGCGCCCTCCGACGTGCCGGTGCTCATCCTCGGCGAGACCGGCTCGGGCAAGGAGGTGGTGGCGCGCGCGATCCACCAGCGCTCGCGGCGCGCGTCCGGTCCGTTCCTGCGCGTGAACTGCGGCGCGATCCCATCGGGCCTCGTCGATTCGGAGCTCTTCGGACACGAGCGTGGATCGTTCACCGGCGCGGCGACGCAGAGACGCGGCTGGTTCGAGCGCGCCGACGGCGGGACGCTCTTCCTCGACGAGGTCGGCGAGCTGCCGCTTCCGGCGCAGGTGCGCCTGCTCCGCATCCTCCAGGACGGGAGCTTCGAACGCGTCGGAGGACAGAGGCCGCTCCACGTCGACGTGCGCATCGTCGCGGCAACGCACCGCGATCTCGAGCGCATGGTCGAGGAGCGCCTCTTCCGCGAGGACCTCTGGTACCGGCTCGCGGTCTTCCCGATCCACGTGCCACCGCTGCGCGACCGGCCCGAGGACATCCCGCCGCTCGCGTCCCACTTCGCGCTCCGCGCGGCCGCGCGCTTCGGGACGTCGCCGCGCCTGCCGACCCAGGAGGAGCTGAATCTGCTGGTCGACTACGCGTGGCCGGGCAACGTGCGCGAGCTCGCCGCGGTGATCGAGCGCGCGGTGATCCTCGGCGAGGGCCGCGAGCTGAAGGTGGCGACGGCGCTCGGGCTCGGGCGCGGGGCGCGCGAAGCGCGGCCCGCGCCCGAGCCCGCCTCCGCGACGCGTGCCGATCTCCCGGAGTCCCGCGTCGGCCCTCCCGGCCGGCGCGATGGCGCGCCCTTCCTCACGCTCGACGACGCCGTGCGCGCGCACATCGAGGCGGCGCTCTCGCGCACGCGCGGGCGCATCGAGGGCGCGCGCGGCGCCGCGGCGCTGCTCGCGATCAACCCGCACACTCTGCGCGCGCGCATGCGAAAGCTCCGCATCGACTGGCAGCGCTTCCGCGACTGAAGCAAGCGCCGGCAAGAGCCGGCGCGCGCAGCGAGCCGCAGGCGAGCGAAGATCAGAGGAGCGACCCGGTACGCGTCGTCCTGGGCGCTCTGAGCCTCGTGAGGGGGCCCCACCACATGACCAAAGACTCATCGGACCCGCGGTCGGATCCGCTACCCCTACGGCCGAGCATGGACCGGTTGCCCTTCTCGCGTCCCAGCCTCGGCGAGGACGAGATCCGCGAGGTCGTGGAGGTGCTGCGCTCGGGCTGGATCACGTCCGGCCCGCGGGTCGCCCGCTTCGAGAGCGAGCTCGCGCGCTACGTCGGGGTTCCGCACGCGGTGTCGCTCAGCTCGTGTACCGCCGCGCTGCACGTCGCCCTGCTCGCCCACCGCATCGGACCCGGCGACGACGTGGTGACGCCGTCGCTCTCGTGGCCGGCCGCCGCCAACATGATCGAGCTCGTCGGCGCGCGTCCCGTCTTCGCGGACGTCGATCCCGGCACCTTGCAGGTCACCCCCGAGACGCTCGAGCGCGCGCTCTCCCCGGCGACGCGCGCGATCGTGCCCGTCCACTTCGCGGGTCAGGCCTGCGACCTCGACGCGATCGCCGCGCTCGCCCGCGACCGCAACCTCGTGGTGATCGAAGACGCGGCACACGCGCTCGGCACCGCGCACCGCGGCCGGCGCATCGGCGCGGACGGCCGCACCACCTGCTTCAGCTTCCACGCGATCAAGAACATCACGACCGCCGAGGGCGGCATGCTCACGACCGCGGACGCGGAGATCGCGTCGCGCGCGCGACTGCTGCGCTTCCACGGCGTCAGCCGCGACGCCTGGGCGCGTCAGTCCGAGGCCGCCGCGGCTCGCTACGAAACCTTGCTGCCGGGCTTCAAGTACAACCTGACCGACATGCAGGCGGCGCTCGGCATCCACCAGCTCGCGCGGGTCGACGCGTTCATCGAGCGCCGCGCGCGGCTGGCCGCGCTCTACCGCGAGGGGCTCGCCGACGTGGACGTGCTCTCGCTGCGGACCTTCGAGCCGCACACCACGCGCCATGCCTGGCATCTCTTCGTCGTGTCGCTCGAGCTCGAGCGCGTGCGCTGCGATCGCGACCGCTTCGTGGCGCTGCTCGCCGAGCAGGGCATCGGAACCGGCCTGCACTTCACCGCGGTGCACCAGCACCGCTACTACCGCGAGCGCTACGGCTTCGCGCCGGGCGCCCTGCCGGCCACCGAGCGCGCCTCCGAGAGCGTGTTCTCGCTGCCGCTCTTCCCGGATCTGCGCGAGAGCGACGTGGCGCGGGTCTGCGAGGCGCTGCGCCAGGTGGCGAAGAGCGTGCGGCGATGAGCGAGATCCGGTCGGTCGACCTCGTGATCCCGCTCTACGACGAGGAGGACACGCTGCCCGGTCTGATCGAGCGGCTGCGCTCCGAGCTCGCAGATCTCGCAATCCCGTGGCGCGCGATCCTCGTCGACGACGGCAGCCGCGACCGCTCGTGGCAGATCGTGGCGGCCGCGGCCGCCGAGGATCCGCGCTTCCACGGCATCCGGCTCGCGCGCAACTGCGGCCAGCACGCCGCGGTGTTCGCCGGCTTCTCGCGCTGCGAGGCGGACGCCGTGGTGACGCTCGACGCGGACCTCCAGAATCCGCCGTCCGAGATCCCGCGCCTGCTCGCGAGCCTCGAGACCGGCTACGACGTGGTCGGCGGCTGGCGCCGCGACCGCCACGACTCCGCGCCGCGCCGCGCTGCCTCGCGCTGGATGAACCGGCTGGTGTCGCGCGCGACCGGCGTCCCGCTGCGCGACTACGGCTGCATGCTGCGCGCCTATCGCATCGAAGTCGTGCGAGCGATGCGCGAGTGCAACGAGGTGTCGAGCTACGTCCCTGCGCTCGCGCACTGCTTCACCGACCGCATCGCCGAGATCCCGGTCGCCCACGCGGAGCGCGCCGCGGGCCGCTCCCGCTACAACCTGCTGCGTCTGGTCGACCTCCTGCTCGACCTGCTCACCGGCTTCTCGATGCTGCCGCTGCGCCTGCTGACGCTCTTCGGCTTCGGCATGGCGGCGGCAGGCATCGGCTTCGGCGCCTTCCTGCTGGTGATGCGCTTCCACTTCGGCTCGGCCTGGGCGGCCGAGGGCGTCTTCACGCTCTTCGCCCTGCTCTTCGCCTTCGTCGGCGCGCAGTTCGTCGCACTCGGCGTGCTCGGCGAGTACATCGGACGCATCTACGACGAGGTGCGCCGGCGCCCGCAGTACGTCGTGCGCTGCGAGACGGCTCGCGCCGCGGGCGCGCGCGGAGGGGAAGCGCGGGTGGCGCGCACCGGGTCGTGAGCACCGAGGTCGCGTTCAAGGTCGACGTCTGCAACCACCGCGCGCTCCACGAGGGTGTGCCCGGCGTCGCACGCGCGCTCGACCGCGCCGGGATCCCGGCCTCCTTCTTCGTGACCTTCGGCCCGGACCACTCGGGCCGAGCGCTGCGGCGCCTGCTGCGTCCGGGCTTCCTGATGAAGATGCTCCGCACCCGCGCGCCGCAAAGCTACGGCGTGCGCACGCTGCTGTACGGCACCTTGCTGCCCGCGCCGCCCGTCGGCGAGAGCGGCCGCGAGCTGCTGCGCGCGCTCGAGGCCGCGGGACACGAGGTGGGCCTCCACGGCTTCGACCACGTCGACTGGCACGACGGGCTCTCGCGCATGAGCGAGCCGCAGATCCGGGCCTCGCTCGAGCGCGCGAAGAGCCTCTTCGAGTCGACGCTCGGACACCCACCCCGCTTCGCCGGCGCCCCGGGCTGGCAGGTCTGCGACACCAGCCTGCGACTCCAGGACCAGCAGGGGCTCGAGTTCGCGAGCGACTGCCGCGGCGACGCGCCCTTCCGCCCGGAGGTCGACGGGCAGCCGCTGCGGACGCTCGAGATCCCGACCACGCTTCCCACCTCGGACGAGGTCGTCGGCGCGGGGCTCGCGAGGCCATCGGAGCTGGCGGACTGGTACGACCGCCGGCTCGAGCCGGACCGCCTGCACGTGGTCGGGCTCCACGCCGAGCTCGAGGGCATGCACTTCTCGGACTGGCTGCGGGACTGGCTCGCGCGATTGCGCGCCGCCGGCGTGCGCTTCGTCGAGCTCGGCGAGGTCGCGCGGCGCGAGCGCGCGAGAGCGCCCTGCGCGCGGGTCGTCTTCTGCCGGCTGCCCGGACGCGCCGATGCCGTCGCCTGTCCAGCCGGGGCGTCGCTCCGATGAGCGCGGCGCGAGGACCGCGAGTCGTCGTGTGCGCCTACCACGAGGTCGGCCACGCCGCCCTCTCGACCTTGCTCGAGATGGGCGCCGACGTCGCGCTGGTCGTCACGCACGCGGATGCCGCGGGCGAGACGGTCTGGTTCCAGTCTGTGCGCGACCGCGCCGCCGCGGCGGGCGTTCCGGTGATGCTGCCCGCCGACGCGAACGCCGAGGAAGCCGTCGCGCGCATGCGCGCGGCGCGCCCGGACTTCCTCTTCTCGTTCTACTTCCGCCAGATGCTCTCGCCGCGCGTGCTCGCGCTCGCGCAGCGCGGCGCGCTGAACCTGCACGGCTCGCTGCTCCCGCGCTACCGGGGACGCTCCCCGGTCAACTGGGCGCTGCTGCACGGAGAGACCGAGACCGGTGTCACCCTGCACTACATGGACGAGAAGCCCGACCACGGCGACATCGTCGGGCAGCGCGCCGTGGCGATCGAGCGCGCTGACACCGCGCTGACCCTGACCCGCAAGCTGGCCCTCGCGGGAGGCGAGCTGCTGCGCAAGGTCGTGCCCGCGCTCTTCGCAGGCACCGCGCCGCGCCGCCCCCAGGATCACGCCCGCGCCAGCTACTTCGGCGCGCGACGGCCCGAAGACGGCGAGATCGACTGGGCGGAGCCGGCCGAGAGCATCCGCAATCTCGTGCGCGCGGTCACCGACCCGTGGCCGGGCGCCTTCTCGCATTTCCGCGGCGAGCCGCTGATGATCTGGTGGGCGGAGTGTGGCGACGCGCCGCGACCGCTCGGTCCGGGCGAGCTCGCCCTCGACCCGAGCGGCGCGCCCTGGGTCGGCGCCGGAGAAGGCGCGCTGCAACTCTGTCGCGTGTCGCGCCCCGGCGCGGCGCCGACAGGCGGCGACGCCTGGGCGCGCGCGGAGCGGGTGTCGACCGGCGAGCGCTTCCAACGCATACTGCGAGCCGCAGGGGGGACGAGCCCTTGAAGATCCTCATCCTCGGCGTGAACGGCTTCATCGGCCACTCGCTCACGCGGCAGATCCTCGAAGCCAGCGACTGGAAGGTCTTCGGCATGGACCTCGGCGACGACCGCATCGCCGAGCTGCGCGGGCACCCGCGCTTCCAGTTCCTCGAGGGCGACATCGGCATCAACCGCGAGTGGATCGAGTACCACGTCAAGAAATGCGACGTGGTGCTGCCGCTCGTCGCGATCGCCACGCCGCGCGACTACGTGCAGAACCCGCTGCGCGTCTTCGAGCTCGATTTCGAGGAGAACCTGAAGATCGTCCGCCAGGCGGTCCGCTACCACACCCGCGTGGTGTTCCCGTCGACCTCCGAGATCTACGGGATGTGCACGGATGCCGCCTTCCACGAGGAGTCCTCGAACTTCGTGCTCGGGCCGATCTCGAAGCAGCGCTGGATCTACGCCTGCGCGAAGCAGCTGCTCGACCGCGTGATCTACGCGCTCGGCGAGCAGGAGGGGCTCCAGTTCACGCTGTTCCGCCCCTTCAACTGGGTCGGGCCGAATCTCGACGACGTGCACGCCGCCAAGGAGGGCAGCAGCCGGGTCGTCACGCAGTTCCTCGGACACCTGATGCGCGGCGAGCCGATCTCGCTGGTCGACGGCGGCGCACAGCGCCGCTGCATCACCGACGTGCGCGACGGCGTCGACGCCTTGATGCGCATCCTGCGCAACGAGGGGCGGCGGGCGGACGGTCGCATCATCAACATCGGCAACCCGCGTAACGAGTGCTCGATCGCCGAGCTCGCCAACCTGCTGATCGAGATGCTGTCGACTCATGAGCGCTGGCGGCACGTCCGCGCGAGCTCCGTGATCGAGAAGGTGTCGGCGGCCGACTACTACGGCCCCGGCTATCAGGACATCACGACCCGGGTGCCCGACATCGAGAACGCGCGCACCTTGCTCGGCTGGGAGCCGAAGATCGGCCTGCGCGACGCGCTCGCGCACATGGTCCAGTACTACGTCGACCGCAGCTCTCCCTGACGCCGGGGAAGAGCCGGCCGCCCCGAACGGGGCGGCGTCCCGTCGCGCGACCGCCTCGGCGCTGCTACTTGCGACGCTCTTCTGTTTCACGGGGCTCGGCAGCCCTCCTCCGCTGCGCGCGTCGGACGAGCCGCGCGTCGCGGGCATCGCCTGGACCATGCAGCACGAGGGCCGCTGGCTCGTGCCCTATCTCTCCGACCGCCCGTTCCTCGAGCATCCGCCGCTCGCCTACGCGCTGATCGGCGCGAGCCTCTCCGCGTTCGGCGCGTCCGAGACGGCGGCGCGGCTGCCCGGCGCGGTCGCATCGCTCGGGACGTCGTGGCTGGTCTTCGCGCTCGCCCGGCGTCTGTGCGGACCGCGCGCGGGGCTCGCCGCGCTGCTCGCGCTCGTCGGCATGGCGGGCTTCTTCCGCTACAGCCACCGCGCCCTCGTCGATCCGGTGCTGACCGTCTTCCTGGCACTCGGCTGCTTCGCCTACGTCCGCGCGGCCTGGCCGGACGAGAGCGCCGGCGCGCACGAGCGCGTGCCATGGCGACCGCTGCTCGGACTCTATGCCGCGGCCGCGCTCGCCTTCCTCGTCAAAGGACCGGTCGGGCCCGCGCTGCTCGCCGCGCCGATCGCGTTCGACGTGCTCCTGTTCCGCGGCCTTGGCTTCGCGCGCTCTTGGGCCCACGCGGCCGGCGCGGCGCTCTTCGTCTCACTCTGCGGGGGCTGGCTCGCGTGGCTGCGACACGCCGAAGGCACGGCGGCGCTCCAGACCTTCTGGCTCCAGAACGGCGTGCTGCGGATCCTGCCGTCGGCGGGTCTCGGCCCCTACGCGGGAGGCCACGTGCGCGAGCTCTGGTACTACCTGCCGAGGATCCCGCAGATGCTCGGCTGGACCATCGGCCTCCTGCCGGCGCTCGTGGCCTGGTTCCGGCGCGGCGGCCCTCCGCACGACGCGCGTGGCGCGGCGCTTCGCTTCCTCGCGTTGGTGTTCCCGATCGGTGTCGTGCTCCTCAGCCTCGCGGGAACCAAGCGCGGCCTCTATCTCCTTCCGGTCACGGTGCCGCTCGCGGTGCCGGTCGGCGCGTGGATCGACGCGCTCACCCGACCCGACCCACGCCGCTCGCGCATCGAGCTTGCGACGGCGCGAATCTGCGCCGCCGCGGTGTGCTCGCGACGCGAGCTGCGCGCAGACGGCACCGGCCCCTTTCGCGCGCCGCGGCGCGTCGCGGCCCTCGTCTACGCCGGCTGCATCGCGTGGAACCTCGTGGTCGCGCCGCGCATGGGCCTCGGGCGCGACCTCGGCCCGCTGTCGCGCGCCGCCGTGGCGACCTGGGGACCGGGGCCCGTCGTCGGCTACCGGCTCGGCGAGGACGTTCGCGGCGCGATTCCCTTCTACACGGGCCGGATCGTGCAGATGCTCGACGGCGAGGAGGCGGTGGCTCGCTACACCGCGGCGCATCCCGATGGCCTGCTCCTCGTCGGAGGCAAAGAACCCGTCCATGCCGGCGGGCGGCGTGCCCGCCCGGTATGGAGCGCGAGAGCGCCCGAAGGCTTCTACGTGCTGGTGCGCGCGGGGGACCTGTAGGAGCCCGACCCGGCCGCCTCTACAGGTGGACCGGGTAGATCGCGTCGAGCACCAGGCCGAGCACGAAGAGCCCGCCGGCCATGCGGTTCACGCTCATCGCCCAGGCCACGTACCAGAGCGGCCAGATCGGATAGTTGGGCGGTGCCTGCGCGGGCTTCGGGCGGTCGAGGACGCGCAGCACCTTCACGAGTCGCGGCAGCGCGAAGAGCGTGAGCAAGGTCCAGACTCCGAGCGTGCCGACGAGCGCCAGGCACACGACCAGCACGAAGTAGGCGACCAGCAACGCCTGCGTGAAGAAGACCGCGCGCTCGCGACCCATCAGCACGGGCAAGGTGTGGATGCCCTTGGCGGAGTCCGCCTCGAACTTGTCGACGTGCTTGGCCATCAGCACGCTCGTGACGAGCAACGCGTAGGGCAGGCTCGCGACCACCACCCACGGCGGCAGCAAGCCCGTCGTCACGTAGTAGCTGCCGCCGATCATCAGCGGTCCCCACACCAGCAGCACGCCGGGCTCGCCGAGTCCGTGGTGCTTCAGCTTCACGGGCGGCGCCACGTAGAAGACGCTGATGAAGAGGCCGAGCAATGCGAACGCGGCGACCGGCCAGCCGCGCACCTCCGTCAGGTAGAGCAGCAGCAGCAGGTCGAGCGCGTTGACCGCCGCGATCGCGAGCAGCAGGCCGCGCTTCGAGATCAGCCCCGAGAGCACCGGGTGCGGCGCGTACTGCGCGCGGATGTACTCGTGGCTGTCGACGCCGCCCTCGAGGTCGAAGTAGTCGTTGATCATGTTGTTGGCGGCGTGCGCGGCGACGAGGCCGACCATCGCGAGCGCGAAGTAGAGCCACGAGGTCGTGGGCTGGCCCGCGGCCAGCAGCCCGCCGATCAGCCCCGAGATGATCGTCATCGGGAAGACGCTCGCGCGCGTGATCAGGAGCCAGCGCGAGACGCCGTCCATCGGCTTGTCGGAAGACAGGTTCTGGGTGCGGAGGATCTCGCCCCAGCTCTGGATCGCACTGGCCATGGTTCCCTCCGGCGCGCGGAGAGCGGACTCTAGCCCGAGTCGCGCGCCTCGAAGAGCGGCAGCAGCGCCCGCTTCACCACCTTCGACATCGCGTTGCGCGGGAGCTCGTCCGCGAAGGCGATGCGCTCCGGCACCTTGTAGCGCGCGAGCTGCTTCGCGCAGTGCGCCTGGAGCTCGGCCGCGCTCGCCTCGCGCCCCGGCGCGAGCCGCACCACCGCGACGACGCGCTCGCCGAGACGTCGGTCCGGGAGGCCGAGCACGGCGCTCTCGGCCACCGCGGGGTGCTCCGCGAGCACGCGCTCGACCTCCGCGGGGTAGACGTTGGCGCCACCGCGCAGGATCAGCTCGTTACGACGCCCGCGGATGTAGAGCGTGCCGCCCTGCTCCTGCACGCCGATGTCGCCCGTGTGGTAGATCCCGTCGCGCAAGGCCTTGCGTGTGGCGTCGGGCTTGCGCCAGTACCCGAGCATCGGCGTGTAGAGCCCCGCGAAGCGGCCCGTGCGCGCGGGGCCGACGCAGATCTCGCCCTCCTCGCCGGGTGGCAGCTCGCGGCCCGCGTCGTCGCGGATCGTGATCTCGACCTGCGGCAGCGCGAGCCCGCAGATCCCCGGCTTCTCGACGGGCGCGCCGTCGGCGCGCGTCACCGCGGTCGGCGCCTCGGTCATGCCGTAGCCGATCGAGACGTCGCGACCGAATCGCTCCCGGTAGAGCGCGCGGAACTCCTCCGGGCAGGTGGCTCCGCCGACCATCGGCTGTGTGAAGGACACGAGCTGCCCGGGCCGTACATCCGGATGCGTCAGCAGGTCGTGGATCACGGTCGGCACCGCGGCGAAGGAGCCGATCCGCTCCTGCTCGATCCACGCGGCGACGCCGACCGCATCGATGCGGTCCATCGCGACGCAGGCGCAGCCGTTCTGCCAGGCCTGCACCGGGCCGAGCACGACCGCGTTGAGGATGGTGAGCGGCAGCACCGATCCCTGCGCGACGCCTTCGGGATGGGTGCGCAGGTCGGCGGTCACGGCGCCGGGCAGGAGGATGTTGTGCTGGCTGTGGACGGCGCCCTTCGGATGTCCCGTCGTGCCGCTGGTGTAGGCGATCGCCGCGGGTCCCCACGGATCGATCTCGACGTCGGCGCGCGCGTCCCGCTGGCGCGCGCAGAGCGCACGCCAGCCGCGTTCATCGGTCGCCGGATCGACCTCCACCTGCGCGCGCAGCGAGACGAGCCGAGCTCCGAAGGAGCTCAGCTCGTCGAGGATCTCTCTCGTCGCGAGCAGCAGCGCCGCGCCCGAGTCCTCCAGCAGATACGCCTTCTCGGGCGGCGCGAGCACGCGGTTCACCCCGACCCAGATCGCGCCGAGCCGCATCGCGCCGAGGAAGGCGACTACGATGTCGACGTCGTTCGGCAGACAGCAGGCGACGCGGTCCCCCGGCGCGATGCCCTGTGCGCGCATCGCCGCTGCCGCGCGGTTGGCCGCGCGATCGAGCTCGGCGAACGAGAGCCGCCCGTGGCGGCCGACGAGCGCCGTGCGATCCGGCTCCCGCGCGAGCACGGGGTCGAGCACCGCGGCGACGCTCTGCGGTCGCCCGGGGATCTCCGGGCGGCGCGAAGGCGGCGCGAGACCCGCGGCGGCGTAGTCGAACATGGGGTCGCGTAGAATACGCGCTCGCGCGGCCGGCGTCTCGGAGCGCGCCGCATCGGAGGACGCGATGAAGGTCGACGGTGGGCTGATGGTGACGGATCTCGCGAGCGTGCCTGCGCGGGCGCGGGCGCTCGAGGCGGCCGGCTACGACGGCGCCATCAGCGCGGAGATCTCCAGCGATCCCTTCCTCCCGCTCGTGCTCGCGGCGGAGCACAGCGAGCGCCTCGAGCTGATGACCTCGATCGCGGTCGCCTTCGCGCGCAACCCGATGCTGCTCGCGCAGGTGGGCCACGACCTCAACGCGTACTCGAAGGGCCGCTTCATCCTCGGGCTCGGCTCCCAGATCAAGCCGCACATCACGAAGCGCTTCAGCATGCCGTGGGACCACCCGGCCGCGCGCATGCGCGAGCTGATCCTCGCCATGCGCGCGATCTGGGACTGCTGGTACGGCGGCAAGCCGCTGCAATTCCGCGGCGAGTTCTACACGCACACCTTGATGACGCCGATGTTCACGCCGACGAACACGAAGCACGGCGCGCCGCGCGTCTTCCTCGCCGCCGTGGGTCCGCTGATGACGGAGGTCGCGGGCGAGGTCGCCGACGGGCTCATCGCGCACGCCTTCACCACCGAGCGCTATCTGCGCGACGTCACGCTGCCGGCGATCGAACGCGGGCTGAAGAAGGTGGGACGGACAAGAGATCGCTTTGCGATCTCTTGTCCGGTCTTCGTCGTGACCGGCGCCGACGAGCGTGCCTGGCAGCAGAGCCGCGCGAACATCTGCAAGCAGATCGCCTTCTACGGCTCGACGCCCGCCTATCGCGGCGTGCTCGAGCTACACGGCTGGGGTCCCCTCCAGAGCGAGCTGAACCGGCTCTCGAAGCTCGGTCAGTGGGACGCGATGGGCAATCTGATCGACGACGACATCCTCGACGCCTTCGCGGTGGTGGCGCCGCCCGGCGAGGTCGCCACGAAGCTCCGCGCCCGCTACGCGGGAGCGATCGACCGCGTGCTCGTCACGTTCGCTAGCGCGGGGGTGGACGAGAAGCAGGCCATCGCGACGCTGCGAGGGTGAAACTCGATCACGTCGTTCGAGGAGTTCAGGTCGGTACTTTCATCGGCCGATAGGATGCCCGTGAGCTTCTCGAAGAAGCACGCGGCGGTCATCGGGCCGGCCATTCTCGGCGAGGCCGTTGCTGATCCGGGTCTCCGCCACTTCTGGCTATTCGCGGCGGCGCCAGCTCTGATGCTTCCTGCCCTCGGACTCCGTTCGCACGGACTCCTCAATGAGCGCCTTGGCCGCGCCACCTAACATCTCGCCTCGACCGTCTCCGAGATCCGACGCTCGAGGTCGATCGCCCGACGGGCAGCGCACCTGATGCCGTCGCCCAGGCCGACTGTCATCCGTGTCAGCATGATTTACTGCGACTGACACGCTCATTGCAGGAGCATAACAACACAGCATAGAATCAAGGGGGCGATGCTCACGACGCAGCTCACCTTCGACGACCATCGCCGCCGCGGCGGGCGCGGCGGGCCGCGAGCGGGAGCCGGCCGCCCTCGCGGACGGCGCCCGGTCGTCTACCACGTCCGGCGGGATCCGCTCCCGCGTGAGTGTCCTGCACACGTGACCCTGCGTCTGCGCCAGGGTCTCCCGTCGCTCCGACGCAGGGCTTTCGTGCGCGAGCTGCGCCGAAGCTTTGCTGCGGCGTGCGAACGCGGCACGTCGCGGCTCGTCCACTTCTCGATCCAGCGCGATCACCTGCACCTGCTGCTCGAGGCGGAAGACGAAGCCGCGCTCGGCCGCGCGATGAAATCGATCAGCGCGCGCGTCGCACGCGCTGTGAACCGGGCACTTCGGCGCACCGGCCCTGTGCTCCTCGGCCGCTACCACGTGCGCGCGCTGCGCACGCCGCGCGAGGTGAGAAACGCATTGGCCTACGTGCTCCTCAACGCGCGCAAGCACTGGGCGCAGCGGCATGGCAGCCCGCCACCCGTGAAGATCGAAGAAGCGTGACAGCGGAGGGACGCTGCGTGTCCATCCGGTGAACCACATCCCCGACGAACTCTCGCGAGCCACTTCCCATCGCTTCGCCACGCACCTGGCTCTTGCGTGTAGGCTGGTGGCGGCATGGCGCGATCGATCCAGCGGAGGTGCCCGGTGCGACGTAGCGGGGAGCTGGCGCGCGCCTTGCTTCGGTGTTTGCTGGCCCTGTCGCTCGCGTCCTGCGGCGGCTCGGCAGATCCGCCGAGGTCGACGCTCAGCCTGGTCACCGGACATGCCCCGGTCGAGCACGAAATGGACTGCAGGCTCGCGGAGTGGACGGCGCCCTGGGGCAAGTCCTATCGGCTCTGCATGGACCCCTCGACCGCCGTCGAGGTCACGCGCCGCGATCTCTACGGACTTCGGATCGAGGACAGGAAGTACGGCGATCAGACCTGGTACGTCGTGTCCGCGCGCCTCGCGAGCAAATTCGTCGACCCCCTCTGGGAGAGTCTCCGCTCCGACGAGAAGCTCTATGCGGTGCTCGCGAACCACAACGTCTCCGTCGTGCTGCCCGGCATCGCGATCGGCGAGCCTCGCGCTCTGCTCGCGGCCACGCTGAACCTCGCGCAGGCAGAAGCCTTCGCAGCGCAGTGGGATGCTCCCGTCGATCGCATGATCTCACAGGAGCTCGCGTCGCAGCACGCCGTCCTGGTGTCCTTGGTCCAGCTGATCGCTGCACCCGAGCGTTGGGCGGGCAAGCGCGTCACCGTGCAGGGCTACCTCGGCGATGAATTGCTGGGGACTCCCCGGAACCTGTTCCTCTCACGCGAGCACGCCGAGGCTGATGACTTCGCCTCCGCCGCGAGTTTGCAATATGCATCGGAGGAAGAGGCCCATGCGGCCTTGGCCTGCATGCGTCACCCGGTGAAGATCGTCGCCGTGGTCGACCGCGATCGCGGTGGGTGGCCCGAGCTGACCCGCGTCGAAGGTCTCGAAGCCGTCCCGGACGGTCCGCGCTGCCTGCCCTAGGCGAGGGCCGGGCCCTGCGCAGGCAGCGCCCGGTCTTCGGTCACGGTGACGGCCGGCTCGCGACGTCGGCGTGTCTCCGACGCGTGTACGCGCGCAGGAATCGCCCCTTGCTGTCGCCCGGCTCGAACGCGCCGAACCCCGAGCGCCAGTAGGCGGACTCGCGGGCGCGCTCGGCATCCCAGCCCTGGAACTCGATGCGGTAGATCGCCTCGTAGAGCGGCGCGCGGCCGACACCGTGCGTGCAGTGGATCAGCACGGGGGGGTTCGCGGGGTCTTCCATCACCGCGAGGAAGGCGTCGATCGTCTTTGGATCCGGCACCTGCTTCGACGGGATGTGGAAGTGCCGCACGCCGACCGTCGCGAGCAGCGCGCGCTCCCGCTCCGCCTGCTCGTCGTGCGTGCGGAGATCGATCACGGAGCGGATGCCGTACTCGCGCACGGTCGCGAGCAGGCGCTCGGGGGGCATCGCGCCGGAGCGGTAGACCTGACCCGGCTCGACCGCGACGAAGTGGTCGAGCACGAGCGCCCAGTATGCGTAGATCGAGGTGGCGCCGAAGACGAGCGCAGCGCACGCGGCCAAAGCCACGCGCGGAGTGCGCGACTTCGCCGCGCTCACCGCGCGTACTCGAAGAGCACCTTCACCGCGCCGGTCGCGCCCTGGTCGTGACACGCGAGGAAGGCCTCGCGATAGCGCTCCAGCGCGAAGCGGTGCGTGATGATCGGCGCGGCCTCGATCCGCTTCTCGCGCAGCCACTCGAAGTACCACTCCATCGCGTGCTGGCGGCGGCCCTGCCACGTCTCCATGCCGAAGGCGTTCGAGCCGCAGAGAGCGATCTCCTTGAAGTAGAGCGGCGTCCACTCGAAGCGGCGCGGCGGCTCGACGCCGAGCGCGACGATGCGCGCGCGCGAGCGCGCGACGCGCACGCCGATCTCGAGCGTGCCAGGCGACGTGACGGTGTCGTAGACCACGTCGAAGCCGCCGCGCAGCATCGGGAGCCCGCGCCACGGCTCGTGCAGCTCGGAGCCCGCGAAGGCAGCCGCGCCCTCGACCACCGCGCGCGCCGGCTGGTGCGGCAGCACCCGCTCCGCGCCGAGCTTCTCGGCGAGGCGCGCTTGGTGCGGGTAGCGCGCGACCGCGGCGACGCGCACCGCCGGGTAGAGCGCGCGCAGGATCGCGATCGCGAGGAGCCCGAGCGTGCCGCAGCCGTAGACCAGCGCGAGCTCGCCGTCGGGCGGGTGGTGCAGGATCGCGTGCAGCGACACCGCGAAGGGATCGGCGAGCACGGCCACTTCGTCGGGGATCTCGTCCGGGACCGGGATGCACTGCGACTCGTGCGCCGGCAGGCGATCGGCGAAGCCGCCCGGCGCGCCTGCGCTGTTGCCGTGGTGGATGCCCGGCGGCAGCGCGCCGTGCGTGAAGTTGAGGCACTGCGCCAGCTCGCCGCGCTGGCACCACTCGCAGAGAGGGAGCCCGCGCGGCGCGCACGAGAGCCACGGATTCAGCACCACGCGCTCGCCGACGCGCCGCGTCCGCACCGCCGGCCCCACCGACTCGACCGTCGCCACCACCTCGTGTCCCAGCACCTGGGGGAACGAGATCATCGCGGTCATCGGGTTGTCGAACGCGCCGTTCATGAAGACCTGCTTGTAGTCGCTCCCGCACAGGCCGCAGATCTTCGTCCGCAGCACCACCCAGTCGGGCGCGGGGAGCCGCGGCTCCGCGACCTCGCGCAGCTGGATCGGCGCGAGCGGACCGACGAACGCGCGCGTCGAGAACCCCGACAGCAGCTTCGTGGCGATGAGCCGCGGCAGCGAGTTCTCGAAGACCAGCGCGCGCACGCGCGTCGGAATACCCCGCGGCGGCAGCCGCGTCAAACGCCGGATCGGCGCGGAATCCGGCCCACCCCGGCGCGCCGCGCTTCGACCCTCTAACCTCACTCGCCCTTTTCGCAGGATCCGGTGGCGCGCCGGGCCGGGACTGCGGGAGATCTCGTTGCACCCGATCGTCGAAGAGGAGCTCGCCCTCCTCGCGCGCGTCCACCGCGTGCTCGATACCCGGAGCGCGAGCCCTCGCCCGGACGAGAGCGCGATCCTCGCCGACCTCGAGCGGCTGCGCGAGCAGATCCTGTCGCAGCGCGAGGCCAAGGACGCGATGTCGCTGGCCGAGCAGTGGCACCGGCAAAGCGCGCTGCTGCGCCAGCTCCGCAGCTCGGCCGAGGCGCCCGAGGTGGATCCCCGATCGCCCTACTTCGCGCACATGCGGCTCGAGTCGAACGGCGAGGAGCGCGATCTCTGCCTCGGCCGCGCGACGCGCATCGAGTCGGGCATCCGCATCGTCGACTGGCGCCACGCGCCGATCAGCCGCGTCTTCTACCGCTACCAGCAGGGCGACGAGTACGAGGAGGAGTTCGGCGGGCGCACGCGCAGCGGAACCGTCACCGCGCGCCGCACCGTCCGGATCCGCGACGGCGCGCTCGAGCGGGTCGAGGCGCCGGAGGGCGTGTTCGTCGACGAGCACGAGCCGAAGGGCTGGCAGCGGGTCGAGGTCACGCGCCCGCGGCTCGCCGGCGGCGAGGGCTCGGCGCTGCGCGCCCACCCGCAGGACGCCACCAGCGATCGCCGGCTCGGCACCGACCTCGAGGGCGGACGCCGCCGCGCCGACAAGCGCCTCCCCGAGATCACCAGCCTGATCGACGCGGCGCAGTTCGACCTGATCGCGCGGCCCGGCGGCTTCGTCGCGATCCGCGGCAGCGCCGGCTCGGGCAAGACCACGGTCGCCCTGCACCGAATCGCGTATCTCGCCTACGACGACCCGCGCATCGACTCGGAGCGCACGCTCTTCGTCGTCTTCTCGCCCGCGCTGCGCGAGTACGTGCGCCACGTGCTCCCTTCGCTCGGCGTGACGCGCGTCCGGATCGCGACCTTCCGCGAGTGGGCGCACGAGATGCGGCTGCGCCACTTCCCGAAGCTGCCGGCTGAGCCGCGCTCCGACGCGCCGGAGGTGGTGCAGCGGCTGCTCCTGCATCCCGGGCTCGCCGACGCGCTCGAGCGTCACATCGCCGAGCATCCGGGGCCGCGCACGCCACAGCAGGCGCTCGACGACTGGGCCAGCGTGCAGACGCGCCCGGATCTGCTGCGGCGTTGCTGCGAGGCGCGCGCGCCCGGCTCCTTCCGCGCCGGCGAGATCGAGCGCGCCAGCCAGTGGCTGAAGCGCCGCAACGAGGAGATCTTCGCCTGGCTCCAGCAGGAGCCCGAGGTGGAGGCGGCGCTCGAGCCCGAGGACGACGCGATCCTGCTGCGCGCGTTCCAGCTGCGCGTCGGTCCGCTGCGCGGGCGCGGCGGCGCGCCGCAGCGCTACCGGCACGTCGCGATCGACGAGGTGCAGGACTTCGCCCTCCTCGAGGTGCGCGTGCTCGTCGACTGCGTGGACGACGATCGCTGCATCACCTTGGCGGGCGACACGCAGCAGCATCTCTCCACCCACAGCGGGTTCACCTCGTGGGGCGACTTCCTCGCCGGCCTCGGCATCGAGGGTCGCTCGCTCGAGACCTTGCGCGTCAACTATCGCTCGACGCGCGAGATCATGGACTTCGCGCAGCAGACGCTCGGCTCGCTCCGCGAGGACGACTCGCCGCCCGAGTCGCCGAAGAGCGGCCCGCCGGTCGAGCTCTTCCGCTTCACCGACCGCGGAGCCTGCGTCGCCTTCCTCGGCGACGCGCTACGCGAGCTGTCCCGCGCGGAGCCATTGGCTTCGGTAGCGGTCCTGACACCGAACCCGGACTCGAGTCAGGCCTTCTTCGAAGGCCTGACTCGCGGCGACCTCCCGTCGCTGCGCCGGGTCGAGCGACAGGACTTCACCTTCGCGCCGGGCGTCGAGGTGACGGAGGTCGAGCAGGCCAAGGGCCTCGAGTTCGACTACGTGGTGCTCGTCGACGTCTCGCCCGAGCACTACCCCGACGCGCCGGCCGCGCGGCGCCTGATCCACGTGGGCGCGACGCGCGCCGTGCACCAGCTCTGGCTGTGCTGCGTCGGCACGCCGTCCCCGATCGTCGCGGGGGCATGGCGCTGACCGATCGGCCGCGGACACGGCGCATCGCCCGCGCGCTCGCGCTGTGCGCGGGTCTCGGGGCGTGCCTCGTCGCGACCGCACCTTTCGACGCCGCGCGCGCCGGCCCCTTCAGCCCTCCGGGCCTGTACGACCCGGAGGTCTACCGCCTCGCGAACGGCCTCCAGGTCGTGCTCCGCCCTCGCACGGGCGCGCGCAGCGTCGCGATCCGCGCCGTCGTGGGGGTGGGGACGTCGAGCTACCCGTGCCGGCAGCAGGAGGTCCCGCACCTCCTCGAGCACCTCCTCTTCTCGGGCACGTCCTCGCACTCCGAAGAGGAGCTCGACGCGTTGATCGCCTCGCACGGGGGATCGTGGAACGCGTTCACGGACGAATGGGACACGACCTATCAGGTCGACATCTTCAGCGGGTATGCAGCGCTCGGTGTCGAGACGCTCCACGAGATCCTGACCGACACGCAGATCACGGACGACGCGATCGACGTCTCGCGGGAGGTGGTGCTCCACGAAGACGGAGGCGCGCCCGGCTTCGGGGTCACCGTGCTCGACGGGCTCGGCCTCTGGAAGTCGGCGCACGATCGCGCGTTGGAAACGCTCGATCGTCCGCGCACCGCGGCCTGCAATCCGCCGGGGATCGCCAGCGACGTGACGCGCGACGAGATCGAGGCGGCGTATCGCCGCTACTACATCCCCACCAACATGACGCTCGTCGTCGTCGGTGACTTCGAGCCGCATGCGATGCGCGCGACGATCGAGCGCAGCTTCGGGCAGATGCCCGCGGCGCCCTTCACCGCCGAGGCGAAGGAGCCGCTGCCGCCGCATCCCGGAGCGACCGGGGTTCGCGGCTTCGCCTCCGACGCGAGCGTCGGATTCATCTTCCGCACCGGCGGCTACGCGTCCCCGGAGAACTGGGCGCTTCGCGTCCTCGAGCCCTATCTCGACCAGCGCCTCTACCAGGTCCTGACCGTGGAGCGCGGGCTCACCTACGACCCGAAGGTCTCCTACAGCGCCAGCCCGGACGTCGGGTGGTTCGAGATCTCGGCGGTGGTCGACCCGGCCGACGCCGACCTCGTCCGCTCGCTGATCGCGGGCGAGCTCGACCGGATCCGCGACCGCAAGGTCGATCTCGATGAGTTGGAACAGGCGCGCGATGGGCTGCTCTTGACCTACGCGCAGGGAATCGAATCGAACGCGGACGTGGCGGACTACTACGTCTCGTCGCTCTTCGAGCTCGAGAGCCACGGACGCTTCGTCGACGAAGAGGAGGTGCTGCAATCGCTCACGCCCGAAGCCATCCTCGACGTGGGCGCGAGGGACTTCGCGGCCGATCGGACCGTCTCGCTGCGGGATCGCCGGCTCTACGCCACGGAGATCATCGCCGGGGCGGTGATCGCGGCTGGCGTCGCCGCGATCTACGCCGCGTGGCGACTCGTCCGGCGTCGCAGTCAGCGCCGCATCACGGAGAAGACGTAGCCGAAGGCGTCGGGATGCTGGCGCCGCAGGTCGATCTCGCGCTGCGCGGCGTCGAGCGCGGCGCGCGCGGCGGCGTCGCCGACGAGCTCGGCGCGGAGGCGCGCGATGCGCGGCTCGAGCTCGGCGTAATAGCCGTGACACCAGTCGGAGTCGGGCAGGACGAAGTCGGCGAGCGGCGCGTAGCCGGCGGACTCGATCGCGCGGAGGTTCTGCGCGCGCGACGCCATGGCCGGATACGCCTCGTGCCAGAACTCGCGCGCGGCCTCCGGCGGATCGTCGACCAACCAGGTGAGCTCCGTCGCGGCGAGCACGGCGCCCGGCCGCAGCAGCCGGCGTACCTTCCGGAGCGCGTGCTCGAAGCCGACCGTGTAGAGGGCACCCTCCGACCACGCGAGGTCATACGAGGCGTCCGGCAGCTCCAGCGCATCGAGTGACGCGCGGCGCGTGGCGATGCGGTCGGCGAGGCCGACCGCGCGCGCGCGGCGCAGGAGCTCGCGCAAGAAGGCCGGCTCGAGGTCGACCGCCGTGACCCGCCCGCCGGTCGCGCGCGCGAGCGCGAGCGTCTGGCGTCCGGGCCCGCAGCCGAGATCGAGGATCGCGGGGCGCGCGGGCAGACCCTGCACGAGCGCCAGCGCGCGGAGCGTCGAGGCGTCGCTGCCGGGCCCCTGCTGCGGGAGGTCGCGGTGGAGCGCCTCGAAGACCTCGGCGGGGGTCACGCGCTCGCGCCTAACGACCGCGATAGCGGGCGGGGCGCTTCTCGAGGAAGGCGCGCACGCCCTCGCGGTGGTCCTCGGTGCGAAAGAGCTCCGCGAGCGAGCTCGCGACGAAGCGGCCGAGATCCTGCCAGTCGGGGTCGAGCGCGCGGCGAAGCCCCTGCTTGATGCGCGCGACGGCCAGCGGAGGATTCGCGGCGATGCGCTCCGCGAGTGCCAGCGCCGTGGGCAGCAGCTCCGCGTGCGGCACGACGCGCGAGCAGAGGCCGATCTGCAGCGCCTCCTGCGCGTCGATCACCTCGCCCGTGAAGAGCAGCTCGGCCGCCTTCCCGCGCCCGACGAGCGCCGCGAGCCGCGCGAGCCCGGCGACGTCGCAGACGAGCCCGCGCAGTACGAAGAGCTCGCCGAAGCGCGCGCGCTCGGACGCGACGCGCAGATCCGCGAGCAACGCGAGCTCCATGCCCCAGCCGACCGCCGCGCCGTTCACCGCCGCGACGACGGGCACGTCGGTCGCGAGCAGCGCTTCGGCGGCCGGCGTGAGCCGCGGCTCGCGCGCGAGCGCGTCGGCCGGCGGACCGGAGGTCCCCGCCATGATCTGCTTCACGTCGTCGCCCGAGCAGAAGGCCGGATCGGCGCCCGTCACGACCAGACAGCGCGCGTCGCAGCGCGCGACCGCGTCGCGAAGCTCGGCGTAGGTGCGATGCGTCAGCGCGTTGCGCGCCTCGGGTCGCTGCAGGGTGAGGAGCAGGGTGTCGCCCCGTCGCTCGACGGTGATCTCCTGGTACTGCGCCATCGAGTCCTCCTCCGGACTAGCTTCGGAACGCGTCCAGCATGCGCGCTGCTGTCAGCGCGAGAAAGAGCGCGAAGGCGCGGCGCAGCCACAGGCGCGGCAGCGCGTGCGCGAGTCGCGCGCCGAACGGCGCGGCGAGCCAGGTCGCCGGCGTGATCGCCGCGAGGCCCAGCAGGCTCACGTAGCCCGCCGAGAGCGGCGGCCGGCCCGGCGCACCCCAGCCGGACCACGCGAAGGCGAGGCAGCCGGGCAGCCCGATCACGAGTCCGAGACCTGCGGCGGTGCCGACCGCGCGGTGGATCGGCACGCCGCAGGCGCTGAAGATCGGAACGCCGAGCGTGCCGCCGCCGAGGCCCATCAGCACCGAGAAGAATCCGATCAGCGCGCCGAGCGCATAGCGCGCCGGGCCCTGCGGAAAGTCCGTGCGCAGGCGGGAGCCCTCGCGGCCCAACGCCATGTGCAGCGCGACGAGCAATGCGACGCCGCCGAAGACTCCGGAGAGCGCGCGGCCGTCGACATGGTGCGCGACCAGGCTGCCCGCGAGCACGCCACCGAGCACCGCGACGACGAGGCTCCCGAGCAGCGCCTCGTCGACCGCGCCGCGCGCGCGATGGCTCTGCACCGAGCGGAAGGCCGTCAGCACGATGGTGCCGAGCGACGTGCCGACCGCCATCTGCATGCGCAGGCCGGGATCGAGTCCGAAGGCGCCGAAGACCTGGTAGAGCACCGGCACGACGACGATGCCGCCACCGACACCGAGGAGACCTCCGACGAGGCCCGCCACCAACCCGGTGACGAGCAGGAAGAGCGCGAGCGGCAGCCACGTGAGCAGCGAGGCGTCCAAGGCGCGCCGCAGAGTACCGCAGGCAAGCCGCACAGCGGCTCGCCTGCGCCGCGCTACTGGGCCGGCAGCGTCAGCCCGATCCCATCGCCGCGGTAGAAGTGGTCGCGCGGCTGCTCCGCGAAGTAGAAGTACCGGCGCTTGGTGCGCAGCGCGAACTTCCAGAGCGCGTCGCTCACGTCCGCGTTGTCGGAGAGCACCAGCGCGCCCGGCGAGAGCCGCGACTCCACGATCTCGAACTCGCGCGCCTCGAACTGGGGGGTGTGGTCGCTGTCGTGGAGCAGGAAGTCGATGCACTCGAGGCGTGCGAGCTCGGCCAACGAGTCGCCCCAGACGATGTGACCGATCTGCGTGTAGGGACCCTTCAGCAGCCAGCCCGCCTGCGGGTTGTGGTCGATGCCGACGTAGCGGCCGGGCGCGCCCTCCTCGGCGTTGCGCAGCAGCGCCGCGCACAGCACGCAGGCGCCGAGGCCCTTGTCGACACCCGTCTCGACCACGAGCCGCGGGCGGAAGAGCCGCACCAGCACGTACCACCCGATGCGGCGGCCGAAGCGCGGGAAGGCGTCGGCGTGCATGCGATCCGGCGACGCGAGCGTCGCGCGTCGCACGTGCGCGTGCAGCACCTCGTCCGCGTCGAGCTCGCGCATCAGCTCCTGCACGCGCGCGAGCTCGGCGCCGCTGGCCTGCGCCAGGAAGGCCGCGAGCTGCTCCAGGTTCCGCGGCGTCAGGTCGTAGGTGTAGTTCGTGACCTCGCGCGAGTCGCGCCACCAGCGCCAGGCCTTCTGCGCCTCCGTGGCCACGTGGCGCAGGGCGATGCGCGCGCGCCAGATCGAGATCAACGCGGGTCCGACCGCCGGCAGGCGCGCGACGCGGCGCGCGTTCGTGATGCCGTCGTGCGCGCTCGAGATGGCTTCCTGGACCGCGCTCTCGATCCGGCGCTCCTCCATCGCTCCCCTCCCGCGGCGCGAGCCGCCCCCGGTCGTATCGGCAGACGGCCGCCCGACTCGAGCGCCGGAGCTGAAGAAAGTGACGACGCTCACTCCCCGGTCGCAGGCGCCGCACCTCCGGGCCGCGCCGCGTACTTCATCACGCGAACCTTCTCCATCGTGACGAGCCCCTCGCCGACCATCTCGTCGAGGATCTCGGTGAGGCGCGGCATGCGCTCCTCCGAGTCCACGATCTCGATCACGACCGGGAGGTCCTCCGACAGGCGCAGCACGCGGCTCGTGTGGAGCACGCTGTGCGCGCCGAAGCCGGCGACGCCGTGGAAGACGGTCGCTCCCGCGAAGTGCTCCTGGCGCAGCCTCTCGAGCAGCGCGGTCGCGAGCGAGCGGTGGTGCCACTTGTCGCTCTCGCCGATGAAGACGCGCACCAGGAACTGCTCGCCGGTCAGGACACGCATGGATCCTCCACGCCGCGAGGCAAGGTCAATGCCCCACGGCCAGCCGTGCGACCGCGAGGCCGAGGAGCCCCGCCGCGAGGCATCCCCCGAGCGTCGCGCCCACGTTCGCGACGGCGAGCAGCCACTCGCCGTCGGTCGCGAGCGCGAGCGTCTCGTAGTTGAAGGCCGAGTAGGTGGTGAACCCACCCATCACGCCGGTGGTCAGGAAGAGGCGCATGCCGGGGGAGATCCAGATCGTCGTGAGGCCCACGTGCATGATGGCGCCGATCAGGAAGGAGCCGAGCACGTTGACGGCCAAGGTGCCGACCGGGAAGCCTGCGCCGAGCAGGCGCAGCGCGCCGAGCGAGACCAGATAGCGGGCGCCGCCGCCGAGCGCGCTCCCGAGACAGACCCACGCGAGTCGCTCCATCCCCCGCTCCCCCGTATGCTGACCGCGGGATCGAAGCAAAGAGGAGGCCGCGATGCTCGCGCTCGAGGGAAGGAAGATCCTGCTGACGGGACCCACCAGCCAGGTCGCGTGGCCGATCGCCCGGACACTCGCGGCGCGAAACGAGGTCTTCGGCGTCTCGCGCCTGCGGAAGTCCGAGGAGCGCGAGCGCCTCGAGGCGGCCGGCGTGCGCGCCGTGCCGCTCGACCTCGCGCGCGACTCCTTCGACCTGCTGCCTCGCGACTTCGACTACGTGCTCCACTTCGGCGTGGCGAAGAGCGGCGACTTCGAGGCCGACCTCGCCGCCAACGCCGAGGGCCTCGGCCGCCTGCTGACGCACTGTCGCGACGCGAAGGCCGTGCTCCACTGCTCGTCGGGCGGCGTCTACGCGCCGCCGGGACACAAGCCCGCGAAGGAGACCGACCCGCTCGGCGACAACCACCGCGCGATGATGCCGACCTACAGCCTCTGCAAGATCGCGGCGGAGGTGGTCGCGCGCACGCAGGCGCGGCTCCTCGATCTCCCCGTCACGATCGCGCGCTTCAGCGTGCCCTACGGCGACAACGGCGGCTGGCCCTTCTACCACCTGATGATGATGAAGTCGGGGGTGCCGATCCCCGTCCATCCGGACGCGCCCAACACCTTCAACCCGATCCACGAGGACGACTACATCGCGCAGATCCCGCGCATGCTCGAGATCGCGAGCGTGCCGGCCACGATCGTGAACTGGGCCGGTGAAGAGGCCTCGATCGAGGGCTGGTGCGCGTACCTCGGCGAGCTGACGGGGCTCACGCCGAAGTTCCAGACGACCGAGAAGACCATCGCGACCCTTCCGCTCGACACGACGCGCATGCACGAGCTCGTCGGGCGCACGCGCGTCGGCTGGCGGGAGGGGATGCGGCGGCTGGTGCAAGCGCGGGCGCCGGAGCTGCTGCGCAACTGACCCGTCGCGCGGAGCGGGAGATGAGGGCGACGGCATCTCTCTCGGGACGCGCGGCCTACGCAGTCCTGGCCGCAGCGCTCGCGCTCTCGTGCAGCCGCGAGCAGTGGCACGTCGGGCGCAACGTGCGTGCGCACGACGAGGACGTGGCGGCCGCGCTCGGCGACACCGCGCAGCAGATCACGGACGAGCTCCGGCCCTCCGACATCCCCGCCATCGAGTACCCGCACGCGCTGCGACCCTGCTGCGCCTTCGGCACCGACCTGCGCGTCGAGGTCGGGCGCGTGGCGGTGCCCGGCGTCGAGATCGGCAACCTGATCGACCCGGACGATCTCGGCCACCATCGCTACGACAACGGCTACCTCTCGATGCAGCGCGACCCGCGAGGCCTCGTCGCCGACGAGCGCAACGGCCTCGTCTACACCTGCCGCGGCGGCTTCATCGATATCGCCCACGTGCGCGACAACGCCGACAACACGCTGGCGCTGATGTCGGCGATCGCGCGCGCGATGGAGACCGGCAGCATCACGGAGGTCCCGCCGCAGGGCGCGGCGATGCGCGTGCGCGTGCAGCCCATCCCTTCGGAGGCGATCGCGAAGTACGGCCGCAAGCAACTCGCGGGCGCGCTGGCGCAGTGGCTCGCCTTCCAGCTCTCGATCTGGCACGAGATCGCGACCTTCTACGGCTACGCGTCGCTGGCGGACTGGCCCGAGAAGATCTCGGCCTTCTCGCCCGAGGATCTCTACTCGAACCAGATCGGCGCCCGCATCGCGGCGGGCATCGTGGCCGGCGCGGGCGCGCGCAGCGACCTCGAGTACGCGGTCAACTTCGACGCCTGGCTCGCGCGCACCCTGCAGCGGCTCGTCGCGGTGCCACTGTCGTCGTCGCGCGCGGCGATGCGCGAGGTGGACGGCGCGTGGTGGGACTCCGGGAAGCGCATTCCGGACTGGACCCTCGTGAAGCGACGCAATTTCGAGACGGGTCCCTTCCTGCAGGGCTGGCGACTGGAGAACGCGCGGCCCGGCACGCGCGGCGCGGTCACGCCGCTCGCGCGCTGCAAGGGCGCGGCGCCCCCGCTCGTGCTCTACGTCGCCGACGGCTTCGCCGGCGCGCGCTTCCGCGACTACGGGGCGGTGGAGTTCGACGTCGGCGACGAGCTGATCGCGGGCGGGTTCCCCTTGCCGCGCCCGGAGAGTCGCCTCGTCACGCAGGACGACCTTCCCGCGATCATCGCCAGGATCCGGCAGGAGAACGCGCAGCAGTTCGGCGAGGGCGCGGACGCGCCCTGACTTTGCGGGGCCGAATCAGGCCCGCGACAGCAGCATGCAGCCGCCGAGCGGGCCGCCGCCGGCCGCCGCGACGGCGACCCGAGGGCCGTTCGGCACCTGGCGCGCGCCGCCTTCGCCCCAGAGCTGAACGCAGGCCTCGTGCAGGAAGCCGAAGCCGTGGAGCCTTCCGCCGGAGAGCTGACCCCCGTTCGTGTTGAGCGGGATCTGGCCGTCGAGGGCGATCGCGGCGCCGCCCTCGATGAAGCGGCCGCCCTCGCCCTTCGGGCAGAAGCCGAGCGCCTCGAGCCAGGCGAGCGCGATGAAGCTGAAGCCGTCGTAGAGCTCGGCCACGTCGACGTCGGTCGGCCGCAGCTCGGTGCGCTCCCACATCATCGCGGCGGCGTCGCGCAGCGCCATCGTGGTCAGGTCGTCGAACTGATCCCACGACGGGCGACCGCGCAGCGCGGACCCGACCGCCTCGACGCGCAGCGGTGCGCGGCGGAGATCGCGCGCGGCGTCGACGTGCGAGACGATCACCGCGGTGGCGCCGTCGCAGGGCACGTCGCAGTCGTAGAGGCAGAAGGGCGTGCTGATCATGCGGGCGCCGAGGTACGCGTCCAAGCTGAGCGGCTCGCGGTAGATCGCCTTCGGGTTGCCGGCGGCGTTGCGGCGCGCGTTGAGCGCGATCTGAGCGAGCTGCTCGCGCTGGGTGCCGTACTCGTGGAAGTGTCGCTGCGCGACGAGCGCGATCCAGCTCGCGGCCGAGTAGGCGCGAAACGGGAGCGTGTACTCCAGCATGGGGCCGGAGGCGCGGAATCCGCCCCCGCCTCCCCCGGCGCCTCCCCCGACGCCGATGCCCGCGCGGCCGCCCTTGCCCTGCGCCGTCCCCTCCCAGACCGAGCGGAAGCAGAGCACGTGGCGCGCATAGCCGCAGGCGACCGCGGCGCAGGCGTCGATCACGCAGCCGAGCTGACCCGGACGCTCGATCCCGCCCGAGTACCAGTCGAGGCGCAGGCGCAGCGCGTCGTGCACCTCCGTGACGCCGGCGCCGGTGAAGCCCGGCGCGCCGCCCATCGCGCCCGGATAGGTCGCGAGGCCGTCGATGTCCGAGGGACGCAACCCTGCGTCGGCGATCGCGGCGAGGCAGGCGTCGAGCGTCAGCGCGAGGGGATCGCGTCCGAGACGCCGGCCCACATCGGATTGCCCGATGCCCGTGATCGCGGCGCGCCGCTCGAGCGTCTCGCGCCTCACGCGGACCTCGGCTCGAAGAGCGGGATCCAGACGTCGTCGTGCTGCTCGAAGAGCACCTGCACGGGCATCCCGATGCGCAGCGTCTCCGGGGTGACGCGCAGCACGTTGGTCATCAGCCGGAGTCCCACCTGCTCCTCGATCTCGACGATCGCAATCGCGTAGGGATGATCCGGCGACGGCACCCACGGCTGGTGGTTCCAGGTGAAGGTCAGGACGGTCGCGTGCCCCGACACCGCCTCGGGCGCGAGCTCGCGGCCGAAGCAGCGCGGGCAGACGGGAGCCGGCGGGTGCACGTAGGTGTGGCACGCGGCGCAGCGCAGGAAGCAGAGCTCGCCGCGCTCGCCGCCGCGCCAGAAGTGCTCGTTCTCGGGCGTGACGCGCGGAAGCACGCGAAAGGGTTTGTCGCTCACGGGGCGCGCGAGCGTATCAGACGCTCCCGCGAAGCCACCGCAGCAGCGGCGGACCGAGCACGAAGAGGCCGATCAGCGCCGCCCCGATCGAGGCCGCGAGCACCGCGCCGGCGGCCGCGTCCTTGGCGCGGCCGATCAGCGGGTGGCGATCGGGCTTCACCGCGTCGGCCAGCGCCTCGAGCGCGGTGTTGAAGGCCTCCGCGGTCCACACGGCCGCGATCGCTGCGACCAGCCAGCACCACTCGAGCCGCGAGACGCCGAGCCCGAGGCCCGCGGCCACGACCGCGACGGTCGCCGCGGCGTGGATGCGCGCGTTGTGCTGCGAGGCCAGCACGTACGCGAGGCCCGCGCCGGCGGCGGCGAAGCTGCGGGCCCGCGCGCGCAGCGAGAAGGGCTTCGCGTGCCGCGCCACGCCGCGTTCTTCCGCGGCGCTCAGCGAGCGCCGCCCGTCACGGTCTGGTGGAGGATGCGCGCGCAGGTCGCCACGAGATCGTCCCGGCCGACGCCGATCGTCTCGAGCTCGCGATGATAGGCGGCGAGCCGCTCGAGGATCGCGCCGAGCGCGGCCGCGGCCGCGCCGGGATGCAGCGTCGGGTCGACGCGCCCGGCCTTCTGCCCCGCCGCAATCTGCGTGGCCAGATGCTGCAGGACCGGCGTCAGCGTCTGCTGGCGCACGCGCATGAAGCGGCGGTCGCCCTCGTCGGCGGCGAGGTTGCGGACGAGCAACACGGCGCGGTGGCTGTCCCAGTGGCGCAGGAACGCCTCGACGATCGCGCGGGCGTTGGCGATGCCGCCCTCGCCGTCCCACGGCCGGTCGATCAGCTCGAGGACGGCCGGCACGTCCTCCGCCGCCTGCTCCGCGAGCCGCAAGGTCACCTCGCTCACGTCCTTGAAATACTGGTAGAAGGTGGCGGGCGAGGTCCCCGCCGCTCGCGCGATGTCGACCACCGAGAGGTCGCGCACGCTCTGCGAGGAGAGCAGCGCCTCGGTCGCCTGGAGCAGCGCGCTACGCGTTTTGCGTGCGCGCGGCCCGAGCGCGCGCCCGTTCTGATCGACCGCGGGACCTTGCTCGCGGAGCGCTTCCACCTTCTCCACGACGGCTCCGCGTCGGCGACCGGCTGGGCCGGACGTCCGGGGCAACGTGGCCCCGACGCTAGATCACCGTCCCGCGTCCGTCACGTCGCGAGGTTAGGCGGGGTGCTGGGAAATCCAGACGCGGCGGAGCCGGCGGTGGGCCGCCGTCCCGAGCCCCAGCGCCAACGCTCCGAACGCGAGAGGAGGCAACACCGGGACTTGCGGCGCGGGCGGCGGATCCGCACCTTCGGTGACATTCACGGTCTGCGCCATCGAGACTTCGCTCGCGGCGTTGGTCGACGCCGAGAACGGAATCGTGAACGAGGTGACCTCCTCGGAGGACGGGTACACCTGGATGACGACGTCGCAGGAGGCGCCCGGCTGGAGGTCCACTCCCGTGCAGCTCGTCACGTCGTAGCCCGTGGCCTGCACGCTGTAGACGTGCAGGGGAACCGCACTGGTGTCGGTCAGCGTCTCCGTGACGGTCGTCGACTGCCCCACCGGCGCGGCGATCGCAGGCTGCGCGGTCCAGGCGTAGGACGGCAGCACGTCGGGCCGCGCGAGGTACACGCGCGAGCTCGAGGTCCCTTCGGTGTAGCCGTCGCTCGTGAAGACGGCGGCCGCATCGGGCGCGCTGCAAGGGGCGGACGTGATGTCGATCAGCCGGCCGGCGAGATCCCAGCGCGTGATGCCGCAGCCGCTGTAGGTCGTGGTGTGGTAGCCGCCGCCCCGGCCGGAGCCGCCACAACGCGTGCTGACCGATGTCAGGCCCGTGATGTAGAAGCCGTCTGCCGTGAAGCCGGTCGCGGTGGTCGCCGTCGTGCCGGTGCCGCACTGCCTGCCGATGACCGCGAACGGCGACGGCGAGGTCAGCGTCAGCGTGTCGGCCCGCGCGGCAGTTGCACCGCACACGGCCAGCACGACGAGCAGGCCCTTCGTCGCTCGCATCGCGCGCCTCCTTCGCGAAGACCGACTCGAGCCACGCTAGACCCGCGGCCAGTCTCCGTCACATGACGACCCCGCAATCAAGGGTGGTGGCCCGGCACGCTGCCCGGGCTCCGCAGCCAGCGCAGGAGCTGGAGGCGATCGAAGCCGTCGATACGCAGCGCGTTCGGGTCGGGCTCGCTCTGGAGCGATGCGCCGACCAGGTCGGCGTCGGCGCACTCGGGCGGCGGCGACACGCTCTGGAAGCAGGCGAGCTGGAGCTGGCGGTCCGTCTCGTCGACGTCGCCGTCGTTGTCGAGGTCGGGGTCGCAGGCGTTGCCGTAGGGATCCGAATCCACCCCGCTGCCGCCGTTCGAGTTGACCTGTCGCGTGTTGGCGAGGTCGACGCAGTTGTCGTCGCAGCCGAGCGGAGAGCCGACGCAAGGCGCGTCGCCGGCCGCGCCCGAGCCGTCGCCGTCCTCCGCCACGCCGTCGCCGTCGGCGTCGGGCCACGAGCCGTCGGCCGGCTGCGGCGGCGCCATGCCGAGCAGGCCTCGCACGTTCCGGCAGCGCTGCGGCGCGGCGACCGAGCAGCGATTCACGTCGTAGGGCTGCACCGGGTCGAAGCAGTCTGTCGGGGCGGTCTCGTCGCAGGAGCTGAGTGCCAGGAACATCGCGAGATTCCACGAGAGCGCGGCGGTCTCGCTGCGGAAGAGCTGCGACGTGCCGGCGAGCAACTCCGCCACGAGGTCGCGGTACATCCAGGTGCGGCAGTCGTCGGCTCCATAGACCGCGAAGTGCGCCGGCGAGTCGACACAGCCCGCCGTCGGATGGATCAGCGGGAGCTCCTCGAGCTTGACGGACTGCGCGTTGCAGATGCGCAGCGGGTCCGTGGGCGTGCCGGGCCCGATCGCCAGGCCCGTGCACGTGGGGTTGTCGACCGTGATGGGGAAGCCGCCCGCGTCGACGTCGGGAATTCCATTCGAGTCGGCATCCACGAGCTTGCGCCTCGGCACGACGCGGCGGACCACGGCGTCGTTGCAACGCACGAGCTCCGCGGCGAGCTGCGCGTCGCTCGCGGAGGCGCCGACGAGCTCGACGGGGACGGCCGGCGCGCCGCTTCGCAGGATGTGGCTCCCGATCACGCAGCCGTCCACGGACGGCCGGTAGCCCGGATCGAACTCGACGTTCGCGACGAGCCCCTGTGCTCCGCTCACGACCTCGAAGCGCACGACGCCGCGGCAGCCCGGCAGGCGCACGAGGTCGCCATTCGCGAGCTTGCGCATGCACACGGGAGGGCCGTCGAAGCCGGGGGTGCCCGGCTGCGGGTCGGTGCTCGTCTCGGAGCCAGCGTCCGTCTGGGCGCGCACCGACTCGAGCAGCGCGCTCGCCTCGCCGTTCAGCAGATCGAGTCCGCCGAAGCCGCCGAAGGAGAGACCCTGCGCGATGTTGCGGAATCGCAGCGACGAATCGCAGCGGCTGGCGTAGAAGGGTCCGCAGCCGGCGAGCGCCCGCTCCTCGTTGGTGAGCGCCTTGTCGAGCGTGACGAACGGCTGCACGACAGGGGACACACCGCTGATCGGCTGACGACCGGGGATCTGCACGCGGCCGTCGAAGCCGTCGTAGCCGCCGCGCGCGCCGTCGAAGGGCGCCGTCGGGTCGTTGAAGAGCTGGTTCAGGCCCGCGAGCGGCAGGGGTGAGAGCTGATTCGCCGACGCGGCCCCCTTCTGGGCGTTCACGACGAGCCCGAGGAACTGAGGCGGACCCGCGCCGCCGCTCTGCTCGCCCGCGAGCACCGAGGTCAGCGACTCGACCCACGTGATCGGCAGGATCTGTCGCTGGAGCACCATCGGGGAGCCGAACATCTGGAAGAGACAGGATGTCGTGTCGAGCTTCGGATCGAAGGGCAAGGTCGCGCGGCAGAGCGAAGCGAACACGCCCTGGTTCGCGTGGTGGTTCTGGAGCGCGTTGGTGTCGGCGAGGGTCGCGGCATCGAACGCGAAGGCGTTGGCCTCGCCGGGCGCGCCGCCCGGACGCAGACACGCCGGATCCGTGCCGACGCCGCCTCGCCGGTTTACCACCGCGCCCGACTCGAGCAGCGGCGCGCCTTGTGTCACCGAGAAGGGATGCGACGCGAACGCGCTGTTGTAGACGGCGCCCGCGGCGTTCAGCGCATCGGGCGCGTCCTCGCCCGCGGCGGCGCAGGTGCCGATCGACTCGGTGTCGAGACGTCCGACCAGCGGCCGGCCCGTGGCCGGATCGACGTTGCGCTCGTAGCGCATCCGCATGCCGAGCCGCATGCCCCGCGAAGGGATGAAGAGCCCCTGTGCGAGCATCCCGCCGGCGGCGAGCTCGTTGCTCAGGTCCGGAGCCGGGCGCATCGGCGCCTCCCCGGTGCCGCCGGTCATCTTGACCAGACTCGGCGCGGTGTAGGTGCCCTTGGGAGCGCCGGGGTCGACGTTCGGCGGATTGCCGGGCGTGCCTCCGATCTGCCCCGTCGTCCCCGGGCCCGGGCCGCCGCCCGTGCTCGAGCTTTCGATGCACTGCGCGGCAGGCGTCGGGGCCTGCACGCCCGTGAGGATCGTCAGCGCGGCGGCCGACGTCGGATCGATGCAACTCACCAGGTCGCCATTGAAGTCGCCGCCGAAGTCGTCCGTCAGATCGGGCGAGGGAGAGAGCCCGGTCGGTGAGATCGCATTCGGAAGAAAGCGGCCGGGGAAGGTCGTGCTCAGCAGGGCCGGGACCGCCCCGCCATTGGGCCCTCCGACCACCGGCCAGCCGCGCAGGTCGAGGTAGACGTTGTTGACGTCGAAGAGCTCGGTGGGGTCCTGGCCGGGCGCGTCGAGGACCCTGGCCATCGTCGGATCGAGCGGATCGATGCGAGCGGGCGAAGGCACGCTCGCCAGCGCGGGATCGCCCGCGAAATAACGGATCGCCGCCGGATCCGCGGAGCCGAGCGCCGCGTTCGGAACCGCGGCGGAATCGAGTCGCAGCGGCTTCGTCGGCGCGACGCGGCCGCGAAACGGATTCGCGTCGGCGGACGAGAACGGGCTCGCGTTGGCGCTGCCGCCGTGCCAGAGGAACGTGCGCTGACCGGGAACGCGACCGCCGTCTCCGCACGCGACGGCGACGAGCGCGACCGCCGCGATCGCGGCGCGGCGCCGGCGCAGCGCGAGCCCGCACATGCCGAGCGCGAGGAGAAGTCCCGTGGCCGGCTCGGGCACCACGAGCAGCGAGTTCGGCGTCGGGGCGTAGGTGTGGAACTCGGAGTCGGCCACCAGCACCGCGCGCGCGAAGAAGGCGTCCTTCGCGGAGAGGTCGCCGATCTCGAGCACGACCCGTGCGAGATCCACGCCGCCGACCACCTCGAAGACCAGGCGGAAGAGCGTGGCGCCGGCGGGGATCGGCGCGCCCGCGCCGACGTCGCCGAAGATGTCGTCGAGATAGCCGCGCGTGTCGTCGCGATTCACGACCCCGGCGCCGACCACGTCGCGCAGCAGCCAGTAGCTCGGGTCCCAGGCGGCCTGCACGTCGAACAGGATCGTGTCGGGCGCGGCGCTCGCCGGCCCGAGCGCGACGTCGATGCCGATGCACTCCCCCGGACCGGGACACGAGGTCGCGCTCGAGACCGTGAACGAGAAGAAGTTCTCGACCTCGAGCAGCGCGGCCGCGCGCGCCGGGGCGGCGAGCGACAGAGCGATCCACAACATCGAGAGCAGGCGCACCATGCCCGCCTTCCATCCCGCCCCCGCTCGATAGGAATAGTGGATGAAGCCGTGCCCGAAGTGGCACCCGAAAGTGTCTCGCGAGAGGAATCTCCGCCGACGCGCAGCCGCAACGGCCAGCTTGCGGCCCCGCGGGGCGAGCCCTCCCCTATCCCTTAGCGCCGCCGGCGCCCCCGCCTTTCTTCTCCAGATCGAGCGAGCACGAGTTCATGCAGAAGCGCTGGCCGCCAGGCCCCGGGCCGTCGTCGAAGACGTGCCCGAGATGCGCGCCGCAGCGCGCGCACAGCACCTCGACGCGAGTCATGCCGTGCGAGCGATCGACCGAGGTTTGGACGCGCGATGGATCGAGCGGCCCGGTGAAGCTCGGCCAGCCGGTGCCGGAGTCGAACTTCGTCGACGAGTCGAAGAGCTCGTTGCCGCAACACACGCAGCGGTAGACCCCCGCGTCCTTCGTGTCCCAGTAAATGCCGGTGAAGGCGCGCTCGGTGCCCTTCTGCCGCGTCACCGCATACTGCTCGGGCGTGAGCTGCTTCCGCCACTCGGCGTCGGTCTTCTCGATCTTCTCGGCCATTTTGTCTCCTTTCACAGTCCGAGCGCGGCCGCGCCGCGCTGCAAGCACCAGTAGGCGGCGAGCGCGCCCATCGCCGTGACGGGCACGCGCGTGAGCCAGGCCGGCGCGCGCGCCAGCGGACGCGCGAGCAGGCGCCACGCCGCGAGCACGCCGAAGACGAACGCGAGCTGACCGAGCTCGATTCCGACGTTGAAGCTCGCGAGCGCCAGCGGGATCTCGCCCTGCGGCAGCCCGACCTCGGCGAGCGCGCCCGCGAAGCCGAGCCCGTGGAGCAGGCCGAAGCCGCCCGCCACGAGCCACGGCGCGCGGCGCATCGCGTCGTGCGGATCGGGGTCGGGGCGGCCGAGCTCCGCCGCGAGCAGCAGGATCGTCAGCGCGATCACCACCTCGATCCACGCCGACGGGAAGTGCACGTAGCCGAGCGCGGCCAGCGAGAGCGTCACGCTGTGGCCGAGCGTGAAGGCCGTCACCGTGAAGAAGAGCGGGCGGCCGCTGCCGACGAGCAGCAGCAGGCCGAAGACGAAGAGCAGGTGGTCGAAGCCGGTCAGGATGTGGAGGAAGCCGAGGCGGAGATACGCGCGAGCGACGTCGAGCGCGCCCTGGCGCGCGGGCACGTCGAACGACGGCGCGCCCTCGTGGAGGACCGTGCTCAGATGTCGCCCGTCCGCGAGCTCGATTCGCAGCAGCGCGTTGCTGCCGCTGCCGGCGAGGCCCGCGAGCGCGACGCGCGAGCCGACGAGGCCGGCGTCGCAGCGAAGGGTCCAGCGGAAGACGACGCCCGTGTCCTCCTGCACCGCGGCGGGCTGCGAGAGCGCGACACACTGCGGCGGCAGCTCGGGATGGAGGTCCGAGCCGGCCGGCTGCTCGATCGGCAGCTTGAAGCGGACGTCGACGCGGCCCTCGCCGCGCTCGATCAGCTCGAGCAGCGCCGGCGCGAGCCGGTGCGCGTGCGCGGCGGCGGGCGCGAGCGCCAGCGCGCTCGCGGCGAGCGCACGCAGCGCCGCGCGCCTCATTCGAGCTCGCCGAGGCGCCGACCGCGGCGCGAGCGCTCGCGCGCGGCGTCGAGCACCGACGTCGGTACCGGGTCGAAGCGGCGCATCCCCGCCAAGAGCAGTCCCGGCGCGAAGCGGCGCAGCAGGCGCGCGGAGGTGAGCCCCGGATCGCGGCGCGGAACCGTGATCTCGCGCAGCTCGCGCTCGATCACCCCGAGGATCGCGTCGGTCACGATGCGGGCCGGCGCCTTGCGCCCGCGGAACGCGACCGGCTCCGCCTGCTTGTCCCAGATCTCCGTGTCGATCGCGCCGGGGCGCACGAGGCCGACGTGGATGTGCGAGCCGTGGAGGTCGTTCCACAGGCCCGCCGTGAAGGCGTCCATCGCGGCCTTCGATGCCGAGTAGAGCGTCTCCCGCGGCGGTGTCACGAGCGCGGCGAAGGACGAGACGTTGACGATCGCGCCGCCGCCCTGCTCGAGCATCACCGGGATCGCGGCGAAGGTGGTCCACACGCAGGACATGAAGTTCACGTCCATCACGCGCTGGGCGTCCTCCGCGCTCGTGTGGTAGATCTGCTTGTGGAGCGGCATGCCGGCGTTGTTGACGAGCACGTCGACGCGGCCGAGGCGGCGGCGCGTCTCCACGACCGCGCGTTCCGCGAAATCGCGCGTCGCGAGGTCGCCGCAGAGGTAGTCGCTGCGAGGCGAGTCGGCGCGGCAGGCGTCGACGAGCGTCCGCAGAAGCGGCTCGCGGCGCGCGATCGCCATCACCACCGCGCCGCGCTTCGCGAAGGCCTGCGCCGCGTCGCGACCAATGCCCGACGACGCCCCCGTCAGCACCACCACCTTGTCGCGCAGGTTCACGGCGACGCGGGCGCCTCGCTTCCCGGCAGGCTCTGCGGTCCGATCCCCTTCGCCCACTCGAAGCACTGCACCTCGACCCGCAGCGGCAGCGCATAGCGCACGTAGAACGAGTGGAGCGCGAGCACCTTGTGGTGGTCCTCGGAGTGCGGGCCGTCGATCAGCACCTCGCCGCCCTTCGACGCGAAGCGCCGCGCGCGCGCGAGCAGCTCGTCGAACTCGGCCTTGCTGCGGACCGAGAGCCCGAAGTGATCCATCTCCTCGCAGCGCGTCGGACGCGTCGACGCCGCGAGGAACACGAACTGCTCGTTGCTGTGCGCGCGCAGCACGAGCAGCTCGCGGTCGCGCGTCAAGGTCGGCATCTCCGTCCAGCCGAAGACCTCGCCGTAGAAGCGGAGCACGCGCGCGCGGCCCGCCGCGTCGAGCAGCTCCGCCGGCACCGAGAAGGCGACGTGGTTGAAGGTCTGGGTCGAAGTCGGCATGGCGCTATTTCCGGGGCGGCTGGTAGAGGATGATCGAGTCGACGAGCAGCGCCGGCTTCTCGCTGCCGACCACGTGGACCGCCACCTGCGTGACGACCTTCGTGCCCTTCGGTGTCGGCTCCACGCCCTTGAGGCGCCGCCGCGCGTGGATCTTCGAGCCCGAGGGCACGGGCGAGAGGAAACGCAGCCCTTCGGCGCCGTAGTTCGTCGCGTTGCCGTAGCCCGTGATCGCGAAGCCGTCGGAGGATCCGACGGACAGCTTCGGCAGCATCGAGAGCGTCAGGAAGCCGTGCGCGATCGTCGTGCCGAAGGGGCTCTCCTTCTTGCAGCGCTCGACGTCGACGTGGATCCACTGGTGGTCGCCCGTCACCTCAGCGAAGTCGTCGATGATCTTCTGCGTGATCTCGAACGGCTGGCTCCAGGGGCCGAACTCCTCGCTCACGCACTTCTCGAGGCTCGCGATGTCGTCGAAGCGGATCTTCTCCATGGTCACTCCTCGCCGGACGCGTAGCGGTGTCCGTCGATCACGGCGCCCTCGGCGCGGAGCCGGCGGAGCGCGGCATCGCGCAGGGGGGCCACCTGCACCTTCTGGTTCGCAGTGTACGCGAGTTCGCCGGGGCGGAAGAAGAGCACGCGCCTCGGCACCTTGTAGGCCGCGAGCCGCTCGCGCAGCCAGGCGCGCACGTCGTCCTCGCGCGGGTCGCAGCCGTCGACCGCGACCGCGCACAGGACGATCGCCTCGCCGAGCGTCGGGTGCGGGACGCCGACCGGGATGCCGAGGCGCAGCTCCGTGTGCGACTCCAGCAGCTCCTGGATCTCGACCGGCGACACGTTGGCGCCGCCCGTCTTGATGAGATGCGAGATCCTGCCCGACCAGTGGAGCAGCCCCTCGACGTCGAGGTGACCTCCGTCCTGCGTGTGGAACCAGCCCTCGGCGTCGAAGACCTGCTCGGGCAGCACCTTGTGGTAGCCGCGCATCAGCGTCGCGCCCTTCACGGCGATCTCGCCTTCCTCGCCCGCGGCGAGCGGCGCGCCCGTCACCGGATCGATGATGCGGATCTGCGTGCCGGGCAGCGCGGGGCCGTTGCTCGCGCGGCGCGCCGCGAGGGGCGCGTCGGTCGGCAGCGCGGAGGCGATCGTGAAGGTCTCGGTCAGTCCGTACGAGGCGCCGATGCCGAAGACGTCCTCGCGGATGCCGGCGAGCTTCGCGAGCGGCCCCGCGAAATCGATCTTGCGCACGCTCGTGATGTCACGCGTCGCGGCGCTCGCGTGCTCGCCCATCGCCTTCTGCTGGTGCGGCCACGCGTGCACCGTGGTCGCCCGCTCGCGCTCGATCAGATCGAGGGCGGAGCCCGGATCGAAGTGGTCCTCGACCAGCAGACAGCCGCCGGCCGCGAGGGTGCCGCCGATCGACATCGCGATGCCGGCGGTCCAGAAGAAGGGATAGGTGGTGTAGACGCGGTCCTCGCGCGCGAACCGGAACACGTCGGCGTAGCGCCAGGCCTGGAGCACGGGCGCGCGCTGCGTGTGGACGACGCCCTTCGGCTCGGCCGTGGTGCCGGAGGTGTAGATCACGAGCCCGTCGTCCGAGGGCCGCACCTCGGCGGCCAGCGCGTCGAGCAGCGCGTCGGAGACGCCCTCGCCCAGCGCGAGCAGCGCGCTCCAGGGCTCGACCCCGCCGCGAGCCTCGCGGAGCTCGAGACCGAACACGCGCCGGAGCTGCGGCAGCGCCGGCGCGCGCAGCCGGCCCGCGCGCCCCGACGCGATCCCCGCGTGGTCGGCGAGCAGGTCGTCGAGGTAGCGGTGCGAGAGCAGCGTCGACTGCATCAGCAGCATCGACGCGTCTCCGTGTCGAAGCACGTGGTCGCGCTCGCGCCGCGTGGCGAAGGTGTTCACCGGCACGAGCACGCCGCCGACGAGTCCCACCGCGAAGGCCGCGATCACCCACTCCGGGCGGTTCGCCATCCAGAGCGCGACGTGCGCGCCCTTCACGACACCCGCGCCGACGAGCCCGCGCGCGAGCGCGCGCGCCTCGCTCTCGAGCTCCGCGTAGCTCACGCGCCGCTCGCGCGACACGATCGCCTCGCGCGGGCCGTGCCGCTCCGCGATCTCGCGCAGGAAGCCCGGCAAGGTCAGGCGCGGATCACCGGGGTCCATCCGTAACGCCCTGACCCTGATCCGACATTCGATCCGGCATCGCCGGGCAGGATTGGCGGTATCGACCGGCAGGTCAAGCGGCGAGCGGGCCGATTCGTTGCAGCGAGCGCTCGATTGCCCGCTGCACGTGGGCCGCCACTGCGATGCGGAGCTCGGTTCGGCTCGAGGGTCTCACCAGGCGAGCCGGCTGCAACAGATCGAAGCGAAGCGTCGGGCGGATGCGGATAGGGCGGATGAGACATTCAAGGCGCGATTTCGAATGTCCGCGAGGGGTCGTTATGTCAAATCATCTTGGTTCGGTTCGAGGCGACGAACGAGGCTCTCCCCCATGCGCGATCCACGTCAATGGATATCCGAACCCAGACCACCCACGACCAGGGCCAGCAGTGGCTGCAAAGTCGTGGGGGCCCGCTTGAGCAGGTGAGTCAGGACAAGCTTCTCCGTCTTGTCCACGGCGTCGGCGTAGTCGAACTCGGGAACGCGCGGAGCCGTTGCAAACCGACCTGAGTCATCGAGTACGAGGAACAGCCCCGCGTGCGCTTGCTCCGCGCCGCGTTCATAACCCAGAGGAAGCAGCACTCCATCGAGCCGATCGGACAATACGGCCCGTGGCGCTTGGAGCGCATCGCTGCCCATCGAGATCTCTGCCCGATCCAGGACGAGCGTCTCGGCTCCGGAGTTGAGCCTTCCGCTTGCCGCCCTCAGGTAGATCGCCTCGCCACGCGATCTAGTGAGCCGAATCGCAAGATCCGCGAACACGACCCTCGGCGTCGCGAAGGGTCGGGCCGCCGCACCAGCCGGAGATTCCGCACGAAACTCCTTCAGGGGCAAGAGTTCTCGAACGCTCGCGACGACGTGGAGGAGCAGACTTCCCTCCGACGATTCGACGGGCGTCGCAAGATCCACGCCTGCTGCGTAGATCTCCTTCAAGTCGTGATAGACGAGGAGACCCCGTGCTGCCGTTCGCCGTCTGACGACGATCCGGTCAGCCGAAAGGTGCCCCTGCGCCTCATCCCCGCCATGTGGCGTCACCGTGACGTGACGCAGTTCGGTCTCGACTGGATTCACCGGTTCGGGTTCGCGCGTTGCCGCTCCCGTGGCGCGTTCCGATCTCGTTGCCAGGAAGAACCCCAGCGCAGATACCCCCACCATCAAGGTGGCTGCGGCGATCATCACGCGCATCATGACTCACGCAGGGGCCGTGCAATCGCCAACCGACTCCGCCTGTTGCGGAGTCACGGAGCTTGCACGTTGACCAGGCAGGCGTCGACGTTGGTGTCTACCCCGCCCTGCCACTCCGCGATGACGAAGTAGGTTGCCACGGTCCCCACGAGGGCAGGCGGAAGCGCTGGAGGCGCCGGCACCACGACGTTCGAAGTCGACAAGGCATTCACGACCGTCTCCGTGACGATCTGCGGACCGTAGATCCCCAGTCCGCCCAACGTTCCGTTTGCATTCCCCGCGAATCCGGAAATGACACGAACGCTCAAGCCGGAAGGCTCATTGTTGACCAGACCGAGACTCATATTGATCGCGGTGCCCGCGGCGGCGGACGCGGGGCAGCCGACATTCAACGTCGTATTCAGGCTGCCCGCGACGGCAGGCTCCGCGATGCATGCCACGACAATCGTGATGAGAAGGCTTCGATGCATCAAGAAACAGTCCCCTCGAGCGTCCTCGCTCCAGAGCGGCGTCGGGACGCGATGAACAGCCCAATGACGCCCGCCAACACCTGCAGGATCTGATCCGGCTCCGGAATGAACACCACGCAGTCCTGAACCTGGACCTTCTTGTCGTCGCCCCAATCCGCGGTGATCACGTAGGTTGCGAGCTTGTTGGCAAGCGAGGGCGGGACCGCGGGAAGCGCGTGAATCGAGAGTGTGTTGGTCGAGAAGCCTCCGACAGTGGTCGTGCCGGCAACTACAGGACCGAGGATTGCCGCACCTCCTAGCGTGTCGTTCTGGTTGGCCGTGTAGCTCGATAGGATCTGCACGCCGAAGGCCGAGGACTCGTTGTTCTTCAGTGTGACGCCGATCGTCGGAGTCGAGCCCACGGTCGTCGACGCAGGGCACTGGATGGAGCTGCTTACGTTCTGGGCGGTGGCTTGGCCGGCGAGCAGCCCGAAGGCGACCGTCGCAATCAGTGTGCGCGTGTAGGACACTTCAGCATCTACTGCTTTACTACTTACTCGACACAGTCTGAGCACGATGTGTGTCACCCAATTTGGTGATACGGGTGTCTTACAGCGGGAGATCGATCGTCGACGCGAGACACTCCCCTACTGATTGAGTCCGCCGAAGTCGTTCTCGGTCTCAATGAGTGCAGACGTCCGAGTGAGAGCCGTTTGATAACCCGGGGCGCACAACTTCGTCAACACGAAAATCGTCGCCGTTCAGTGACCGCTCTTAGGGTGGAACCGCTGCACGTAAGTCTCGGTGAGCGGTTGGAGTAAACAGACGGAGTGTGTCTGAACTCTCGGGGTCAGGGGAGCCTGCTGGCTTGCGCGGCAAAACGACTCCGAAGACCCGCTCGTGGAATCGGCCGGGGCGCTGAGAGACGGCTTGTGCGATCGGCGCATGTCGAATGGACGCCGTTGAACGCAAACGATCCGGGAACGTGCGCCGCTGGAGGATCGAGCGCCTGTTCGCTTGGCTGCTCAGCTATCGAAGACTCACCAATCGCCGAACGCCACGCGCAGAGCTTCCTCGGTTTCGTCCAACTCTGATGCCTCGGCATCCTGCTCAAGCAATTTTGAGATGGGCTCTAGAGACGAGAGTCACCGTCTAGGGTTGCCCCTCGGCGGACCGCCCGAGGGCTCAGCCGAGCCGACCCGCCAGCCGTCCAGGCCGCTCGAAATTGGGCCCGGCTAGATGGTGTCGCTCCTGGATCCAGCACTCGAGAGCCTGTCCGGCGGAATTAGACATAACGACTACTCTCGGATCTTCGTATCCCCGCCCGAATGCCCTATCCGCCTCAGGCGCTGCGGGACACCGGTTACTCAGTGCGGCGTCGCGCTGACCTGCGTCTCGATCCGAGCGAGCCGCTTCGTCAGCGACCGATCTCGTGCTGCTGGGCCCTGCTGCCCCTCGCGGGCGCCGCGAACGCGTTCGAGAGGAAGTACAGGTTGACGAGCGCGCCGAGCTTCAGCAGCCAGAGGAACGGCGTGAAGTCCTCGAACATGCGAGCGACGCCAGCCCGAGGACCAAGAGAAGCGACTCCGCCGGCTCGGGCACCGGCACGTTGCCCACGCCCTCCGGGACGACGACGCTGTACAGCCCCGCATTCGCGAACGCAGGGTCGACGCGAATGAAGGGATCGGCGAACGCCGACGCAGGGCCGGCGACCGGGAAGCCGCTGGCCGCCTGCACCGTCAGGTCGATCGTGCCCGTCTGCCCCGAGAGCATCGGCAGCTCGAGCGTCCCGTCGAAGCTCGCCGCGGTGCATTGCGACGGATTCGTGCAGGCGATTCGCTGAACGAAGGACGACCCGACCGAGACGAGGATTCCCGCGGAGCCAAACGAGTTGCCTGCCGCTGCGGTGCTGAGCAGCGCATCGACCAGCACTGGCACCGCGTCGCCGCTTTGCCCACCGATCACTTGGAAGTCGTACTCGATGGACCCGACGGTGTCGAAGCCGGGCGCCGAAGAAAAGGTCGCCAGGAGCATCACCTGGGGCGCGAGCGTCAGCACCACGCTCTCCAGACCGCCCTCCGCGCACTGCGTCGGGCCGGACGTCGACGTGCCATCCGAGAGCTGGCAGAACGTCGACGTCTGGGGCAGCGGCAGCGCATTCGCGCCTGTCGGCACGGCCGCCAGGCCGAGCAGAGTGAGTGCGATCGCGAGGAAGAACATCCGCTTCATCTCGGGCCTCGCCGCCAGCATCTGGGCTCGTTCCTCGGCTGTCAATGTCCGAAGAGGGCAATCCCCCCTTTCCGACCACATGCTAGGCTGAGTCGTGCAGCGGCTGCTGCTTGGGCGCGCCGGGCGGACAGCGGCTGCGCTACGCGGCGCTGCGCGCGCCCGATGCGCGCGGCCGCGCGCTGCCCGCCCACCTCGAGCTCGGAGCCGGCTCGGTCGTGCGCCTGGTGGTCGACGACGCGAACACGGCTTACCCCGTCGAGATCGACCCGCTGCCGAGCGAGATCCCGAACAGTGTGATCACGGGAGACACCCAGGAGGAACGACTCGGCTACTCCGTCGCCGATGCGGGCGACACGAACGGTGACGGCCGCACATAGGGACTATCGCGCCGGAATTTGACATAACGACCGCTCTCGGACCTTCGTATCCCCGCTCGAAATGTCCTATCCGCCGGGACGCGTCGCACCGGGCGTCGGAGCCGGGCCCTCGACATCACGGCTCCTTCGTGGAGACGAGGGCGGTGCACTCACGATCGAGCGCGGCGTCCCGCGAGCTGGCGCGCTGGCGCGCGGCACACGGCTGCCCGACCCAGATGCGTTCTCGTAACTAGATGGCGTGTAACTAGGTGGCGTTCACCGCGGCATGCCGCCTAGCCGCGCCTCGATCTGTGCGAGTCGCGTTGTCAGCGCGGCAAATCTCTCGTTGCTGCGCCTCGATCACCTGCTGCTGTTTCTTCATCTCATTGAGCAGCATCGGCGCGAGTCTCGATGCGTGCCCGATGCACGCTTCAGCGACAACGCCCTGGCCGATGCGAAGCTCGGAGCGGCGCAAGAGTCACCTCACCGGCGGCAGGACGAGGAAGCCCTGCGGAGCGAGGCTGGTGGCGAGCATCACCTCGTTGATGTCGGCGTGCTCCGTCCAGGTCGGCTGCTGGCGGTGCTCCTCGATCAGCCAGAACTGCTCGATCGCGGCGGCCAGCGACACCTGGTGCTGGAGCGCCTCCAGGCGCTGGCGCGCGGCTTCGTTGCCGGCGAACACGCCGCGCTTCGCGGCGTCGGCCATGAGCTCCACGGCGTGGAGTCCGATCGCGAGGCCCAGCTCGCGGAAGGCGAGGCGGCGGCTCGCCGGCTCGTCCAGCTCGCCGCCAGCCACGTAGCTCCGCAGACCCAGGAGCGAGGCCTCGAGGAGGCGCGTCACCAGATCGTGCCGATCCTCGAGGCCCCGCCGCATCAGCTGCTCCAGGCGGCAGGCGTCTACCAGCAGGCCTCCGATGCCGAGGGGGTCATCGGTCGGCAGGCCGCGCGGGTCGATCATCGCCTCGAAGGAGCCGACTTCGTCGGCCAGCTGCGGCGCCTCCGCGTCGCCCAGCTCCTTCGCGGTCTCCCGCAGCTGAAGCACGCTGACGTAGCCATCGAGCGGATCGTGCTGTCCCATCGAGGGCACGAGCGGGCGGGACAGGTCGATGCTCATCTTCCAGTACATCCGTCGGGCGCCGCCCGGCCCCACGTAGCTGAACGCTTCGTACGCCGTCGCGGCCAGCTCCCGGGCCCAGCGGTTGTAGACAGGCCGCCCAGTGACGCGCGCGGTCAGATCGAGGGCTTGCATCCACTTCGTCAGATAGTGGAAGTACTGCCCGTCGCGATCCCACTCGAGCCGTGGGTCCATGCGCTCGTCGGCCCGACGCTCGGGGAGCGGCTTGCCGATCCGGAGCCCGCCGCGGGTCGGATGCTCCTCGGTCGCGGACCCCAGGCGCCCCTCGCGCGGCTCGTCCTTCCGGTGACGACCGAGATCGTCGTGCACCTTCTCGATGAGCCTGAGTGCGAGGTCGCGGTAACGCTCTTCGCCGGTCTCGCGGGCGAGGCCGAGGAAGTTCGCGACGGCGAAGGCATCGGTCCACAGATAGCGGCGGCCCGGCCCCGAAGCGCCGACGCCCGTACGTTCAGCGAACGCCAGCATCAGCTCCTTGGAACGCACGACGCGCTCCTGCTCGGTGAGTCGCTCCACCGCATCCTCCTTCATCGACGCGGTACTACAGGAGACGGACGCACGCGGTTGGTCTGGAGTCTGCAATCTGCAAACGGCGCCACTCGGCGGGTCAACGACAACCGAGCTCCACCCAATGATTGGCGTGCCATCGGGAAATGTCGCGGATCCATTCAGGATCGCGGTGTCCCCGGTGTCGATGCTCTGGTCGGGGCCGGCATCCGCGATGGGCGGCGAGCTCGCGAGGGCCAACAAAGGGACCGCGAGCAGCGCGAGATCGAACAAGATCAGGCGCATCTCGCCCAGCTGTGCGGCGCGCGCGGTGTGACGTTGCAGATCGCTCAGTGCATGGCACCGACCACCCGAGTCTCGAGTCGCGCCAGCCGTGTCATGAGCGCAGTGATCTGCCGCTGCTGGGCCTCGTTCTCCTGGCGCTGCTGCTCGATCACGGCCGCCTGCTCGTCGATCTTGCGCTGCTGCTCACCGATGGCCCGATGGTCCTTCTTTGCCTCGTTCAGCAGCATCGCCGGCAGCTCGTGGTACTTCACGGTGAAGGGCTTCCCCGCTTCGTCGTAGACCACGAGATCCGGAAAGACCTCGGCCACCTCCTCGGCAATCAGACCATACTCGGGCGGCACTTCGCGCCAGTCGGGCAGCGTCTGCTCCTGCTTGTAGTGGAAGGTCACTGGTCGCAGGTCGAGCAGGCGATCGGTCGCGTCGCCCATGTCGTGGATATCTCTCTTCACGCTCCGCGACGAGGACACGGTGCCGAGCTGGCCGGCGCTGTCGATCAAGATGGGGACGGCGTCGGCGACGTCGGTCGTCACACCGCGGATGCCCGCGACAAAGGCTCTCGAGTGCGGGGTCGCCCCGAAGGCGCAAAGGCCTGCGGGGCATCCAACTCGGATCGTGGTGTTCTCCGCAGCGACACCCGTGTTGGCGAGGTAGATGTTGTCGTTGCCGGTGGTCTGGTTGTAGCCGGCGCGGTAGCCGATCGCGACGTTGCGGGTTCCTGTGGCATTGAGGGCGAGGGCCTGGGCCCCGACAGCGGAGTTGAGGCTGCCCATGGTGTTGGAGTGGAGGGAGTCATACCCGACGGCAGAGTTAAGGAGGCCCACGCTGTTGGAGCGGGGGGGCGTTAGCCCCGACGGCGGAGTTGGCCCCGCCCGTGGTGTTGTAGCGGAGGGCGTCATTCCCGACGGCGGAGTTGAAGCGGCCCGTGGTGTTGGAGCCGAGTGCGTAAGACCCGACGGCGGAGTTGTGGCCAAAACCGCTGGTCGATGGATTGCCCGCCTGTGCCCCGACGAAGGTGTTGACCGATCCCGTGGTGTGCACGAAGAGCGTCCCGTTGCGCGAGACGTTGCCCGTGGCCTCGTCGAGGCGCAGGCGCTCTACAGACCCGGTGCTGTCCTTCACCGAGAACCCCGCGCCGGAATCGAGCTTCATGCTCACGTCGCCGGCGTGGGCGGGCCGGGCTGCGAAGGCTGCGGCGAGGAAGAGGGTGAGCGGAATCCAGGTAGAGCGCTGCGACTGCTACGGGTCACGGGATGCCTCCTGCGCGTAGCCGGATCCGACCGCAGTGCACACCACACCGCAACCGGTTCCCGGCCGACGACCATTAGACCACGCGCCGACTGTGGACGCGCGACAAGGTCCAGGCGGATAGGACATTCTCTGGCTATGCCGTTTGCTCCGCGAGGGAACGGCATAGCCAGAGGACATTCAAGGCGCGATTTCGAGTGTCCTCGAACGGTTGTTATGCCAAATTGCCTTGGATCGGTTCGAGGGGACGAATGAGCCTGTCCCCATGCGCGCGGAATACAAGCGCGGGCGCGCGTCCTTTCTCCTTTCTCGACGCGGCGGCCTGTTGAACTGCGGCGGGGCACACCGGTCCCTGCGCCAGCAGGACCGGCTAGTGGGCCAGGAGTCGCGCGTAGATGGGGGCACGCGATCGGGTGACCGACGCGCGCTCAGCCGTCGAAGTCGTCGGGCAGAGCATCGAAGGAGGCCGCCTCCGTGTCTCCCTCGACTGTGGCCGAGGAGCCGGACGGACGGCCTCCGCGACCTCGCCGGCTAGCTAGGCGTCGGCAGCTCGACGTCGGCCGAGCCCTGCGCCATCACCGCGCCGTCCTGGTTCGTCATCACCACGCGCACCGTCGCGATCGGAACGGGCCCCGAGGCATCGAACGCCGCGACCTCGCCGTCGAGCCAGGTGACGTCGCCCGAGAGCGCGGGGCTCCGGTACTGCATGTTGCTGTGGCGCACGAACGCCCACTCGCCGCCCCAGTTGGTCAGGTAGTCGAGGATCCACGCGCCCATCGACGCGCCGTAGCCGTACTCGCGCGGCATGCCGATCAGCTGCGCGTAGCGCGTCTGCACGTGTCCGCGCGACGGGCCTTTGTAGAGGCCGTCGGCCTTCGCCGGGTCGAGCTTCGCGCCTTCCTCGTCGCGCGACATCTCGGGCAGCCAGCCGCTCTGTGTCGTCGACGTCTCGCCGTACCACTCGACCGCGCCCCAGACCGTCATCAGGTACGAGCGCCACTCGGTCGTGAAGCTCGCGATGCTATGCGGGCCGATCGGACGCCGCGGCAGCTTGTCGCCCGGCTTCACGAAGAGCCGCCTCTCGTGGCCGAGGTCGAGGAAGCTCTGCGTGTACTCGAGGCTCACCTTGTCGAGCTCCTCGAGCTGCTGATCGTTCCACGTGCGCGGCGCGTTCTTCCCGAACATGCCGAGCTTGCGCGCGTTCTCGGCGAGGTAGCGAACCGAGGTCGAGCGCTGCTTGCAGACCGGCTCGCCGCGCTGGTTGATGTAGGTGGTGTCGCCGCGCGAGAAGAGCGTCGGCCCCGAGAACTTCGTCTCGGCGACCTTGTAGTCGAAGAGCATGCGGTCGTGCTGGATCCGATCTCCCGGTTCGATGCGCGGCCCGAAGAACCACCACTCGTCGCCGCCGAAGATCATGTGCTGGCCGGGGATCGTCCCCTGGATGGCGGGCCCGGCACCGTGGCTCGTGTCGGTGCATACCGCGAAGGACTGCGGCGCCACCAGCCGGCCGAAGCGGCTCTGCGCCGCGTACTGCTCGTCGAAGTAGAGCGGGTTCGGATTCTGCATGCCCTGCGCCCAGCGGCGCAGGTCGTTCGGGTGGATCGGATCCTTCAGGCGCCCGCCGCCGAGCGGCTTGCCGATCCAGCGGTCGACGTCGCGCGTGTCGAGATCGATCAGGCCGTCGGCGCGTCGCTTCGTCGGGTCCATCGGACCGCCGATTATGCCCGGCGCGCGGCGGGCGTGTAAAGGAAGGACGGCAAGGAAGACCGCGCCGCAGCTACGCTGCGCCGCAGTGGCCGTCTACGCGGAATCGCTGAGCCTCTTCGCTGCGCGCCGCGCCTACTTCGACGCGAACGGCTTCGGCGCGGACGGCGGCTACGCGAAGCGCTGGGTGAAGGTGAAGCTCGGCCCGCTGGCGCTCTGGTTCCCGAACAGCGAGGCGCGCGTGCGCGCGGTCCGCTACCACGATCTGCATCACGTCGCGACGGGCTCCGATACCGACTGGACGGGCGAGGGTGAGATCGCGGCCTGGGAGATCGCGTCATCGTGTCGCGGCTTCCTCGCGGCCTGCTGGCTCAACCTGTCCGCAATGGCGATCGGCCTCGCGATCGCGCCGGCGCGCATCTTCCGCGCCTTCGTACGCGGGCGCCACACGCGGAACCTCTATGCCGAGCGCTTCGACGACGCGCTGCTCGCGACGTCCGTCGGCGCGCTGCGCGAGCGACTCGAGCTCGCGTCGGCGCCGCCTGTCGCCACCGCCGCCGACCGAGCCACCTTCGCGGGCTGGTGCGCCGCCGCCGCCGCGGCGCTGCTCGCGCAGGCGGCGGTGCTGGTGGCGCCGATCGCGGCGCTGATCGCGTGGCTGCTCTGACAGCGCTCTCAGATCCGACCCGCGGGCATCCGATAGCTCGACGGTCGACGACCGTGTCGCTCTCACTCCCCCCGCAGCGCCGACGCGACGTCGCCATAGAGTCGCTGCTTCATCTTCGCGAGGGTGTCGCGGTCCTTGCGGGCGAGCGCGTCGGCGCGCTCGAGCGTGCGCGGGAGCAGATCCCGTTCGGTGTAGACCGCGTCGGCGATGCCCGCCGCGAGCGCGTCGCGGCCGCCGAGCTTCGATCCGGTGAGCGCGACGTCGCGCAGCATCGCGGGCACGAGCCGCGCGCGCAGCAGCGCCACCATGCCGGGCCGGAACGGAATGCGCGCGTCGATCTCCGGCAGGCAGAAGAAGCCGCGGTCCTCGCGCATGCAGCGCCAGTCGTGCGCGAGCGCGAGCAGCGCGCCGCCGCCGACGGCATGGCCCTGGATCGCGGCGAGCGTCGGCATCGGGAAGACCACGAGGCGCGCGAGCAGCCGCTCGTGGTGTGCGACGAAGTCGCGCTGCGCCTCGTGCGAGAGCGTGCGCAGGCGCGCGAGGTCGTAGCCGTTCGAGAACCACGCGCCGCGCGCGGTCGTGACCAGCGCGCACTCGCCGGGAGTCTTCTCGACCTCGTCGAGCGACGCGTCGAGCCCGGCGAGCGACTCGGCGTCGAGACGGTTCTCGCCGTCGCCGAGGTCGAGCAGGAAGACGGCGCCGTGACGTTCGAGCCGCATGGCGGCGCAGAATACGGCCGACCCGCGCGCGTCGCGACGCGTGCCGCGCCGCCGGGCGGCGCGGCGCGCGCGATCGAGATAGCGTGCGAGCGCCGCCCGCCCCGAATCGCAGGAGTCCCGTGTCCGGAGCGCTTTTCGCATCGCTCGCGCTCGCCATCGCGGTCGCCGCCGGCGCCGAGTTCGCGCGTCGGATCCGGCGCGTCGCAGTGCCGGCGCGGCGCACCGGCTTCGACATCGCCTTCGCGACCGCGCTCGCGCTCGGGGTCGCCGCGCTCCTGCGCGGCGTCGGGTTCGCGGGCGGTGCGGCCGCGCTGCTCGCCTGCGCGATCGCGGGAACGATGCTGCTCCTGCGCCTCCAGAGCGCGCAGTCGCGAAACCGCCCGCGCGTGGCCGTCGGCGCGCCGATCCTCGACTTCGCCGCGCCCGACGAGCACGGGCGCCCCTTCCGCCTCTCCTCGCTCGTTGGCCGGCCGATCCTGCTGAAGCTCTTCCGCGGACACTGGTGACCGTACTGTGTCGCCGAGTTGCGGCGATGGGAGGAGCTGCGGCCCGAGCTCGACCGGCGCGGGATCGAGATCGTGACGCTTTCGACCGACAAGCCTGCGGAGATCGCTGCGGGCCGTGGCAAGCACGGCCTGCGCGCGATCATGCTCTCGGATGCCGACCTCGCCGTGACGGACCTCTACGGACTCCGCAACCGCCGCTCGCTCGCGCCCGGCCGCGAGCGAGCGCTGCCGGAGGTCCGCCCGCTGCCGATTCCGACCACCTTGCTCGTGGACGCAGAGGGCATCGTCCGCTGGATCGATCAGGCCGACGACTATCAGGTGCGCTCGGACCCCGAGCGCGTGCTCGCGGCGCTGCGCCAGCACCTGCCTGGAACCGAGTCGAGCGCGTGAGCCACCGCGTCCGCTGCTAGAGTCGAAAACCAGGAGGGCCGGGGGTTGAGCGACGTGGGACTCACGCACGTGGCGCTGCCCGTGCGCGACCTCGACGCGAGCATCGACTTCTACGCGCGCTACGCGCAGATGCAGGTGGTACACCGGCGCGAGGGCGTCGTCTGGCTCTCGGACCGCACGCGCCCGTTCGTGATCGTGCTGATGCAGGGCGGGGAGGTCGAGCCGCTGCGGCCGGCGGCACATCTCGGCGTCGCCTGCGCGAGTCGCGCCGAGGTCGATCGGCTCTGCGCGCTCGCGCGCGACGAGCAGCGCCTGGTCGGCGGGCCCGAGGACTACGGCCCGCCGGTCGGCTACTGGGCCTTCCTCTCCGATCCCGACGGCCACACGCTGGAGATCTCGCACGGCCAGGACGTGGGGCTCGTGGTCGAGGGGCGCGAGCGCGCGTGAGCGCCGCCACGATCCCCTTCGTCGACCCGAAGACCGGCGACCCGCTCGAGGCGAGCGGCAATCGGCTGCAAAATGTGAGCACGGGCGAGACGGTCGCGACGATCGTGCGCGGGGTGCCGCGCTTCGTCCGGCCCGAGGAGAACTACGCCGAGGCCTTCGGCTTCCAGTGGCAGAACTGGCTCACGCTCAGCGACGCGGCGCACGGCGCCCACGGCAAGTTCGACGAGATCCTCGAGCGGACACACTGGAAGGACTACCCGACGCAGGGCGCCTCCGTGCTCGAGTGCGGCATGGGTGGCGGCGATGACACCGAAGTGCTGCTGCAGCTCGGCTTCCGCGAGGTGCACGCCTTCGACCTCTCCTCCGCGGTCGACCGCGCCGCCGCGGCGCTGCGCGATCCGCGCCTCGTACTCTCGCAGGCGTCGATCTTCGAGATCCCCTACCCGGACGAATCCTTCGACTTCGTCTTCTGCCACCGCGTGCTCCAGCACACGCCCGATCCCGTGCGCGCGCTCCGCAGCGTGTGCCGGAAGGTCCGGCCGGGCGGCGTGCTCTTCGCCCACTGCTACAAGCGCAGCGACACCCATATGCGTTGCTTCAAGTACAAATACCGCCCCCTGACGACGCGCCTGCCCTACCGCTGGGTCCATCGCTACGTCACGACGTGCGGGCCGGCGCTGCACGCGTTGAACCGGCTGCTGTACCGGCTGGGGCCGCGCGGCCGCCGGATCTCGTACGAGTGGGTGCCCTACTACCACTACCGGGGCTACCTGGATCTCGACCCGCCGCGCCTGCGCCAGCTCGAGCAGCTCAACACCTTCGATGCGCTGACCCCGGCCTACGACCTGCCGCTCACCAGAGAGGAGTTCTGCGGAGCGATCGAATCCGAAGGCTTCCGGATCGAGCACCTCTTCGATCCGCCGATCTCGCCGCTCTACTGCACGGCGGTCAGAGGTGGGCGCCCTTCTTCAGGACCGCGAGCGGCTCGACCCGCTGAGGCGGCGGATCCTCCTTCGACCACGCGGGATCCACGACGCGCGCCGCCGTGAACCACTTCGCGTCCTCGGGCGAGCGGCCGACGAGGATGCGGATCTCCTGATCGGGCAGCCGCCAGCGGTGCGTCACGACCTCCTGCTTCGGCGCGAGCGCGACGCGCTGCGGGAAGGGCTGCTGCTCCGTCGCCTCGCCGTGGAAGCGCGTCACCCACGCCGCGAGCAGCTTCCACACCCGCTCGAGGTGCGAGTCGGCCTGCGCAGCGTCGAGATCGGGGGTCAGCACGTCGATGCGCCAGAGCTTCCCGTCGACGAACGAGAACTGCGCCAGCAGCTCCTCGCCGTCGATCTTCGTCTTCACGAAGGCGCAGCGCTCGAAGAGCTTGTGCGTGTAGCAGAGGAAGCCGTCGGTGTAGCGAACCGTCTCGGCGACGGTGTCGGGGCTGTCGCCCCAGTCGAACTCGGAGAGCCGCCACTTCTCGTCCTTCTGCGGAGCGCTCGGCGTCTGCGGCTCGAAGGGCGGCGTTTCGGGCGCCGCCGCTTCGGGCGCGGCGGTCGGCGGAGCCTGCTGCGCTTCCGCGCCCGGCCCCTGCGCCGGCGCCTCGCTCTTCGGGGACTCCTCGCGCTGCACGTTGCACGCGGCGAGCGCGAGCGCGAGCGACGCGACGGCGACCCACTTCATCGACACCCCCGGCCAGCGGGCGCTGAGCTTGGCGCATTCGCGCGAAGCGGGCGAGGTATGCTCGCCCGCTCCCGACCATGCGCGCGACGCTCCCCCGACACGGCAGCGATTGGCCCGCGCTCGAAGCGCGCATGCGCGAGTACGCGGCGGGTGACGTCGACTGGCGAAGCGGCCGCGCGGCGGTCTACGTCTTCCACGCGGGCGAAGATGTGCTGCGCGTCGCGCGCGACGCCTACGCGCTCTTCCAATCCGAGAACGCGCTCGGCCCGCTCGCCTTCCCGAGCCTGCGCCGCATGGAGCAGGAGGTGGTCGAGATCGGGCTCTCGCTGCTGCACGCGCCGGACGGCGCCTGCGGCAACATGACCTCGGGCGGGACCGAGAGCATCTTCCTCGCGGTCAAGGCGTGTCGCGACGAGGCGCGCGCCGGCGGCAGCCGCGCCGACCTGCTCGTTCTGCCGCGCTCGGCGCACCCGGCCTTCGACAAGGCCGCCGGCTATCTCGACCTGCGCTGTGTGCGCGTGCCGGTCGCTGCGGATCTCCGCGCCGACGTCGCGGCGATGGCGCACGCCGCCGCCGACGACGCATTGATGCTCGTCGGATCCGCGCCCTGCTTCCCGTACGGCGTGATCGACCCGATCGAGGAGCTCGCTGCGATCGCGCGCGAGCGCAACGTGTGGCTCCACGTCGATGCGTGCGTGGGCGGCTACCTCGCTCCGTTCGCGCGCATGAACGGCGTCGCGCTGCCGCCTTTCGACTTCGAGGTGCCGGGCGTGCGCTCGATCTCGGCCGATCTCCACAAGTACGGCTACGCGGCGAAGGGCGCCTCGACGCTCTTCCATCGCGACGAGGCGCAGCGCGCGCACCAGATCTTCGACTTCCACGACTGGCCCGCCGGCGGCATGACGACGCCGACGGCGGCCGGCACGCGCCCGGGGGGCGCCATCGCGGCGGCGTGGGCCGTGCTCCACTACCTCGGCGAGGACGGCTATCGCGAGAAGGCGCGCGCGGTCTGCGCGACACGCGAGCGGATCGCGCACGGCGTCGCCGCGCAGGGCCTGCGCCTCCTCGGCGATCCGCGGCTCGGCATCGTCGCCTACACCGCGGACGATCTCGACGTCTTCGCGGTGTGGGGTCGCCTCGCGCGGCGCGGCTGGATGACGGCCCTCTTGACCTCGCCGAAGGCCATCCATCTGATGCTCTCGCCCGCCCACGCGCAGGTCGCCGACGCCTACCTCGCGGACCTCGCGCAGGCGCTCGCCGAGGTGCGCGCGGGCGCGAGCGGCACCGACGTACGGGCGCGCTACGCCTGAGCGCAGCGCGCGCACTCCGCCTGAGCGCGCCGCTGTGACGAACGTCACGGCAGGCGCGCCCCCCTCGCGCCGATAGGAGGGGTGCACCGGTCGAAGGAGGGCCACGATCATGCCCCGCGGCCGCGACGCCGACTTCTCGGCGCTCTCGCTGGCGGCGCTGCGAGCGCTGCGCGCGCGCATCGACGCCGAGATCGAGGCGCGGCTCGGCGCGCAGGAGGCGCAGCTCCGCGCGCGCGGCGGTCTGGTCGAGCGCGACGGCCCCCGCTACCGCAATCCCGAGAACTCGGCCGAGACCTGGTCCGGCAAGGAGCCGCGCCCGACCTGGGTCGGCGAGGCCCTGGCCAGGGGCTACACGCTCTCCGAGCTCGAGATCCTCGACGACCGCCCGGTCCGGAACGCCGAGCCCGCCGCTGCAAGAAAATCCCCGCGCCGCGCGTAGAAGAGAACGAGGCGGGGTGCCTCGGAGGCGAGCGCGGTGGAGGCGGTCGTCGCGCTGACGGGCTTTCGCTCCTGGGTGGTAGGATCGCCGGCGCTCCGCGACGACCCGACGCCGCGACGCGTCGCCGCGGCCGGAGGGGGTGTGGACGAGTCGGCGATCCGCGTGCGCGTCGCCTCCGCATCCGCAGGCGACGCGGGCGCGCAGGGCGAGCTCTTCGAGGCCTACCGCGCGGACGTGACGCGCCTGTGCGAGCGCCTGCTCGGCTCGCGCGAGGACGCCGAGGACGTGGTCCACGAGAGCTTCCTCCGCATGCAGCGCGGCGTCGCGAGCTACGACCCCGAGCGTCCCTTCCGGCGCTGGCTGATGGCGCTGGCCTCGCACTGCGCAATCGACCAGCTGCGCCAACGGCGCCGCGAGGCTCGCCTCTTCGACCCGGAGGCCGACGCCGACGCGCAGCCCGACAGCGGCGACACGCCGCTCTCCGGCGAGCTGCGCGAGGAGGTCCGCCGGCGCGTGCTCGCGGCGATCGACACGCTCCCCGACCGCTACCGCGCGCCGATCGTGCTGCGCTACTACGCCGATCTCGACTACGCCTCGATCGCCGCGATCCTCGGCGTCGACACCAATCAGGTGGGGACGCTGCTCCTGCGCGGGCGCCGCCGGCTGCGCGACGCGCTCGCGACCGGGACGGGAGGTGCGCCGTGAGCTGCCCCGGCGAAGACGTGCTCGCGCGCTACGCGGACCGCGAGCTCCGAGGCGACGCGCTGCACGCGCTGGAATCGCACCTGGTCGGCTGCCGTGACTGCCGCTCGCGCGTGGTCGCCCTCCAGAGCGAGTCGCTCTGGCTCGCCGACGTGTTGCGCGAGCGCGAGCGTCGCCATGCGCTCCACGCGGCCGACGAGCGGGCGAGCGAGCCCGGCGTCGCGATGGGACTGCCGCTCGCGATCGCCGGCGTCACTGCCGTCGTGGCGGTCGGCGGCGCGCTGCTCGAGTCGCACCTGCCGGGCGGCCTCGACGTCCTCAACCCCATGCGCCTCCTGGGAGTGACCGACATGGCCTTCGATCTCGTCTTCATGCTGCGCGCGCGCGCGCCCGGCCTGCTGGAGCTGGCCTTCGCGGTCGCGCTCGTGGCCTCGGTCTCGGCGCTGCTCTCCTTCGCGGTCGGCGCGCTGTACCGGCGCGTCTTCGGCGCGGCCGCCGTGCTCCTGTGTCTGCTCGCGCCCTTCCGGGGCGGCGCCTTCGAGCTCCGCCACGTGCACCACGGCGACATCCGCATCGAGAAGGGAGAGACGCAGGACGGAACGCTCCTCGTCTCGAGCGAGACCTTCGAGCTCGACGGCGTCGTCGACGGCGACCTCTTCGTCACGGCCGAGCGCGTCTCGATCGCGGGCGAGGTGCGCGGGAACGTCTACGCCTTCGCGAGGAACTTCGAGCTGACCGGCCGGATCACGGGCTCGCTGATCGGCGTGATCGAGACGACGGAGCTCGACGGCGAGCTTTCCGGCGCGGTCTACGCCGTGAGCGACCGCGTGCGGCTCGCGCCGAACGGCCGCATCGCGCGCGATCTCGCCGCGATCTCGCACGACGTAGCCCTCGCGGGCGCCGTCGGCCGCGACGTCTTCTTCGGCGGCGACCGGCTCGAGCTGCGCGGCGCGGTCGGCCGCAACGTCGAGGCGCGCTGGCGCGTCGAGCGCCTCGCGTTGCGCGACGGCGCGCGCATCGGCGGCGACGTGGACGCGTGGCTCGCGAAACCGGAGGCTCTCGAGCGCGCGCGGGGCGCGCAGGTCGCCGGCGAAGTCCGCCCGCACGAGGTGAAGAGCGCGCGCGATCGCTATCTCGACGTCTACCGCGACCCGTGGTTCTGGACGCTCCACGCGGTCGGCTTCGTCGCGGCCTTCCTGTTCGGCCTGCTCGTCTACCGGCTGGCGCCGCGGCTGCTCGCCTTCGAGGTCTCGACGGCGCGCGAGTTCTTCGGCGCGCTCGGCCAGGGCTTCATCGTGCTGGTCGTGACGCCGGTCGCGCTCGCGCTGCTCGCGCTGACCCTGGTCGGCATCCCGATCGCGGTGCTCGGCTTCTTCGCGTTGGTGAGCTCGCTCTATCTCGCCGAGATCGTCGTCTCCTGCGCGGTCGGGCGCTGGCTCGCGCCGCCGCGGACGCCGGGCCTCTTCGACTTCGGCCGTAGCCTGCTCGCCGGGCTCGCCGCGGTGGTCGTGGCCGAGCACGTCCCCTTCGTCGGCGTGCCGGTCACCGCGATCGTGCTGCTGGTCGGACTCGGCGCGCTCGCGGCGCGCGCTCGCGCGGCGGTCGGCGGACCGCGCCCGCTCCTCGCCGACTAACGGCGTCCAGGCGAGCGAGTCTCCGGCTTCGCCGGCCCGAAGATGCGCATCGTGCGCGTCGAGTAGCTGAACTCCTCGACGCGCTCGCGGATCTTCCAGCCGTCCTTCGTGCGGACCAGCTCGTCGCAGTAGTAGCCGCCGTCGATCGAGAGCTTCGTGGGCTCGCCTTCGGGCGTGGGCCACGTCATCGGGTTGTAGAACCCCGAGCGGCAGCGCGCGCGGTCCCCCGAGATCGCGACCTCGCGGTTGATCGTCATGTGCTGGCTCATCGGGAAGATCGCCATCGTCTTCTCGAGCCAGGCGCGCACCTCCTTCACCCTGCCCGACGTGCCGCCGAAGGCGCGGTAGTCGATGAAGGCGTCGGGCGTGAAGCAGCTCTCCCAGAGATCCCAGTCCTTGCGGTCGACGCCGACCGCGTAGCGCGTCAGCAGGTCGTCGATCTCGATGCGGTCGGAGAGCTCCTGGAGCGAGAGCGGCATGCGCGCCTCCTGAGGGCGCGCAGTATAGGCATGCCTACGCGGCCTGGATGACGTAGCCGAGCAGGAAGGCGTAGATGCAGGCGCTGGCGACGACGAGCAGCAGGTGGAAGAGCTCGTGGAAGGAAAAGACGCCGGGCCAGAGCGACGGGCGCCGCGTCACGTAGACGGCGGCGCCGGCCGCGTAGAGCGCCGCAGCGCCGGCCAGCAGCAGCGAGCTCTCGCCCGGCAGACGGCCGAGCGTCGGCAGCGCGGGCAGCGCGAGGCAGGCCTGCGCGAGCTGCCAGCGGACGGGCGCGCCCTCGCGGCGGCGGAGGAACTTCTCGGCCGCGCCGCAGAGCGCGATCGACCACGCGATCGCGAGCAGCGGCGCGCGAAGCTCCGGCGACGCGCCGATCCAGACGAAGGGCGTCAAGGTGCCGGCCACCTTCACGTAGATCATCGCGTGGTCGAGCCGCTGCATGCGCCGCTTCCAGAGCGGAACCCACGGCGCGGAGTGATAGAGAGCGCTCACGGCGTAGAGCGCGGCCTGCGAGAGCGCGAGCACCAGGAAGGCATCGCGCGCCTCGACACTTTCGTGGGGCAGCAGCGCGAGGTAGAGCGCCACGCCGAGCGACGCGCACGCGGCGCTGCCGTGCAGCACACCTCGGACCGGATGGTCGATGCGGCGCGGAGAGGCGAGCCCGAGAATGGAAGCGGCTCCATCGACGTCGAGAACCGACTGCGGCCGGCTCCCGTCAGCCCCCGGCGCGCGCGTCGACGTCGGCGTCGAATCTACCCGCTTCTTCGCGCGAAGTGAAGAGCGAACTAACGCTGCACGAGCTCGAGTGCCTGATCGGCGCGCCGACGGACCAGCGCGCCGTACTCCTGCGCGCGCTGCGACGCCGCGTTGCCATCGAGCCCGCGCTTGTAGACGCCCTGCACGATCGCGGCCGAGCGGAACATCACGAAGACGAGGTAGAAGCTCCAGTCGTCGATCTTCTCGCGCCCGGTGAGCTCGCAGTAGCGCCGGACCACCTGGTTCTCGTCGGGAATTCCGAGCGCCGCGAGGTCGACGCCGAGGAGCGACTCGCCCGGCACCGCCTCGCCGTGATAGCCCTGGCAGAAATAGGCGAGGTCTCCGAGCGGGTGCCCCAGCGTCGAGAGCTCCCAGTCGAGCACCGCGACGACTCGCGGCTCGCGGGGATGCACGATGCAGTTTCCGATCCGATAGTCGCCGTGGACGACGCCGCTCTCGTCGGAGTCCGGAATGTGCGCCGGCAGCCAATCCATCAGCGCTTTCATCGACGGGATGTCCTCCGTCTGGGACGCCTGGTACTGCGAGCTCCAGCGCGCGATCTGGCGCGCGTAGTAGTTGCCCGGCCGGCCGAAGTCGGCAAGGCCGATCGCGGCGGGGTCGAGGCGATGGAGCGCGGCGAGCACGCGCACGAAGTCGGCGTAGAGGGCGCTCCGCTCCTCGCGGGTGAGATTCGGCATGCGCGCGTCGGTGATCACGCGCCCGTCCACGTGGTCCATCACGTAGAAGGGCGTGCCGATCACGTCCGGGTCCTCGCAGAGGAGCCGCGTGCGCGGGACCGGCACGTCGCTTCCCTGGAGAGCACTCATCACGCGGTACTCGCGCTCGACCTGGTGCGCCGACGGCAGGAGCTTTCCGGGCGGCTTCTTGCGCAGCACGTAGCGGCGGTCGCCGGCGACGAGGCGGTAGGTCGGGTTCGACTGCCCGCCCTCGAACTGAAGGATCTCGATCCCGCCCTCGCAGCCCGGCAGCCGGCCGCGCAGATACGCGCGCAGCGCCGCCTCGTCGAAGCGGTGCGCCTCGCGCACGGGGGTCAGCGGGGCGGCGTCCTGCAAGCTCGCTCCTTCAGATCCGGATCGCGGCATGGAAGCCCGAGTGGATCGCGCCTTCCAGATAGCCGACGCCGCCCGCGTCGCCGACGACCTCGACGGATGAGACGCCCTCGGCGCGGAGCGAGTCGGCGAGCGAGGCATCGCCGGTCCAGCCCGCCAGCCAGATCACGTGGTCGGCGGCGACCTCGAGCTCGCGCGGCGCGCCCTTCTCCTCGATCACGGCGTAGAGGCTCGCCGCGCCGATCGCCCGCACGCGCGCGCTGGCAAGGAGCGCGACGCCCTGCTCGCGCAGGTCCGCGAGCGCGCGCCAGCGCCGCGGGTGCGCCATCGCAGCGCCGAGCGTCGGGCCCTCGTCGAGAAGCGTCACCTCGCGGCCGCGCGCGCGCAGAAGCTCCGCCAGCGAGACGCCGGCCAGCGCCGCGCCGACGATCGCGACGCGCGCGCCGACGGACGGCTCGTCGCTCGCGAGGAGCTGCACGAGGGCGTCCCCGGTGAGCACGTGCGCCTGATCCGCGCCCGGCAGCGACGGCCTCGGGCGGCGCGCACCCGTCGCGACGACGACGAGGTCGGGCGCGAGCTCGCGCGCGAGCGCCGGTGTGACGGTGGTACCGAGGCGCAGCGTGACGCCGAGCTCGCGCACCTGCCCCTCGAGCCAGCGCAGCAACTTCCCGTTCGGCTCGTACGTCTTCGCGGCAAGCCGCAGCGCGCCGCCGAGCGAGTCGGCGCGCTCGCAGAGCGTCACGTCGTGGCCGCGTCGCGCGGCGACGCGCGCGGCCTCGAGGCCCGCCGGTCCGCCGCCGACGACGACGACACGCCGCGGCGTCGCCGCCTTCGTGCGCTCGAGCAGCGCGAGGTCGATCTCGTTCGCGGTGACCGGGTTGACCGCGCAGCGCACGCGGCGGTCGAAGAAGGGCTGCGCGACGCAGGTGTAGCAGTACACGCAGGGGCGGACGTCCTGCGGCCGGCCCGCGGCGAGCTTGCGAACGAGCTCGGCGTCGGCGAGGTGCTTGCGCGCCATCGCCACGACGTCGGCACGGCCCTCGGCAATCAGCCGATCCGCGAGCTCGAACTCGATGCGGCCGACCGCGATCACCGGCACGCGCACGCGTCGCTTGATGCCCTCCGCGTAGCCGACGAAGCCCGCCTCGCGATGGACGAGCGGCGCCTCGGTGAAGGCGGGGCCCGACGTGGAATCCGCGTAGGCCGAGACGTGGATCGCGTCGGCGCCGGCCGCCTCGGCGAGCTCGGCCGTGCGCTGCGCGTCGTCTTCGCGGATGCCGTCGGGCGTCCGCAGCTCGACCGCGTCGAGGCGACACCAGATGGGGAAGTCCTCGCCCGCGCGCCGCTTGCACGCGCGGATCACCTCCTGGAGGAGCCGCGCACGGTTCTCGACCGGGCCGCCGTACTCGTCGTCGCGGTGGTTCCAGGCCGGCGACAGGAACTCGGACAGGATGTAGCCGTGGCCCGCGTGCAGCTCGACCGCATCGACCCCCGCGCGCCGCGCGCGCTCCGCGGCAGCCGCGAACTGCTCGACCAGCCACGCGAGGTCCTCGCGGGTCGCGACGCGGATCTTCGGCGGCGCGCCGCCCGACGCCGCCATCATCGCGCCGAGCTCCTCGCGGGTCAGGTCGCGCGCCATGTCCATCGCGCCGTGCCAGCGCGGCTGGGACGGCATCAAGAGCTCGCGCCCCTGCTTCTGGTCGAGGCGCGACACCTTTCCGTGATGGACGAGCTGGAGCGCGAGCTTCGCCCCGTGCGCGTGCACGCGCCGCGCGAGCTCCGCGAGTCCCGGCAGGTAGCGGTCGTCCGAGATCGCGATCTGGTGCGCGGTCGTCGCGCCGCGCGGATAGGCGATCGCCGCGACCTCGCTGATCACGAGACCCGCGCCGCCGCGCGCGCGCTCCTCGTAGTAGCGGATCATGCGCTCGCGCAGCACGCCGTCGTCGTCGACGATCTCGACGCCCATCGGCGACATCGCGATGCGGTTCCGCAGCTCGAGCGTGCCGATGCGGACCGGCGAGAGGAGGTGGGGGAACATTCCGGCCTGGCACTCTACCCGGAGTGCGTCGACCGGCGGAACAGCGAACGGAGCGCGACGCGCCGCAGCGCGCCGCCGTCGTACGCGGACTCGATCGCGGCGAGGCGCCCCTCGGTCGGGCCGATCGTCCAACAGGCATCCTCGGGAAGCAATTCAAGAGGAACCTCGCTCAGCTTCGCTTCGCTGCGCGCTCCGCTTGCCGGCGGACCCGCCTCGTTCAGCGGGCAGATGTCGCGCTGCTCGCCGATCCGGCCGTCCTCGTCCTCGCCGATCCAGCGGAGCGGCAGTCCTTGGGTGCGGCAGACGTAGGGGCGGTCGGGGTAGATGCGACATCCGCCCTCGGCGTCGAGGAAGGCGCACGCGCCGGGTGCGTGCGGGGCGCCCTGGTCCAGCAGGTCCGCGTGCGCGCGCCGGATGCGCTCGGCCTCGACCTCGAAGACGGTGAGGCCGTCCTGACAGCACGCCGAACAGCCGCGCCCGCAGCGAAGGCGTCCAACATGGCGGCGCGCCAGCGCGGAAGCGCGCGCGTCGACCTCGTCGTGGAGGGCGCGTAGCGCCGCCTGCGCGGCGTCGGAGTCGGTGCGCGGCCGGGCCATCGCGCGCAGAGTAGCCCTGCGGAGTTGCGTACTTGCCGCACTCGCTTGACACTCGTTTAAGATGTGAGCTTCGTCGTGCCGAGGAGGATGGGCATGGTCACCGAGACGATCTCCCCCCCGCGTCCCGCCGCTCGAACCGTGAAGGGCGAAGCGTGCCTCGTCCACCCCGACGACTACGCCGAGCGCGGCTACCCGCACGACGTCTGGACGCGGCTCCGCCGCGAGGACCCGGTGCACTGGTACGACCGCACCGAGGGGCCGCCGTTCTGGGCGATCACGCGGCATGCGGACATCGTCGAGGTCTCGAAGCGGCCGGACGTCTTCTGGAACGGCCCGCTGCTCGTGATCCCGCACCTTCCCGACCAGCAGGACGACCCGCGCTTCCCGCCGACCTTGATCCAGCTCGACCCGCCGAAGCACGGCCTCTACCGGCAGCTCGTCAGCAAGCGCTTCACGCCGCGCTACCTGCGAACGATGCACGCCGACATCGAGCGCATCGGCAAGGAGATCGTCGACCAGCTCGCGACGGGCGGCGGGCGCGGCGAGTGCGACTTCGTCAACGAGGTCAGCAAGCCGCTGCCGATCGCGGTGATCGCGTGGATGCTAGGCGTCCCGCGCGAGGACTGGGAGAAGCTCTTCGACTGGACCAACCGCACGATCGGCGCGGGCGATCCGGAGTACCAGCACGCCGGCAAGACGCCGCAGGAGACGTCGCTCGCGGCGATGACCGAGCTGTTCATGTACTTCGCGCGGCTGGTGGAGGAGAAGAAGAAGAACCCGACCGACGATCTCGTGAGCCTGTTCTCCAACGCGAAGATCGACGGCGAGCCGCTGCCGCCGATGGACGTGCTGTCCTACTGCCTGATCATCGTCGTGGCCGGCAACGAGACCACGCGCAACGCGACGACCGGCGGCATGCTCGCGTTCGTCGAGCACCAGGCGGAGCTGCGAAAGCTCCAGGCCAACCCGGCGCTGCTGCCCTCCGCGATCGAGGAGGTGGTGCGGTACACGTCGCCGATCATCCACTTCGCACGCACCGCGATGGCAGACTACGAGCTGCGCGGCAAGCGGATCCGCAAGGGCGATGTGCTCGGCCTCTTCTATCCGTCGGCGAACCGGGACGAGGACATCTTCGACGATCCCTTCGAGTTCAAGATCGACCGCGACCCGAACCCGCACCTCGGCTTCGGCATCGGCGAGCACTTCTGCCTCGGCTCGCACCTCGCGCGCCTCGAGCTGCTCGTCGCCTACAAGCACCTCTTGCCGCGCATCGAGGAGATCGAGCTCGCCGGCCCGGTCGTGCGCCTGCACTCCGCGCTCGTCGGCGGCGTGAAGCACCTGCCGATCCGGTACAAGCTGCGGAAGAGCTGAGCGGTCCGGAACGAGGGCCGGTGTCTCGAGTCGAGCGCGTCCTCGTCGTCGGCGCCGGGATCTCGGGCATGGTGCTCGCGACCGCGCTGAAGAAGGCAGGGACGAGCGCCGAGCTGGTCGAGATTCAGCCGGAATGGGATGTCCTCGGAGTCGGTATCTCGATACAAGGCCCGGCGCTTCGCGCGCTGCGGTCGATCGGACTGATCGATCGTTGTGTACGCGACGGCTTCGGCTACTCGCAGGTCGTCAACTGTGACGAGAACGGCCATGTAGAAGGGATCGTCGACCTTCCACGTCTCAACGGCCCGCTGTATCCCGCGTGCGTGGGGATGATGCGGCCCGCTCTTCACCGAATCCTTGCAGAAGCTCTCGGCGAGGCGGGGGTCTCGGTGCGCTTCGGAACCACGGTGAGCTCGCTCCGGCAATCGCCGGACCACGTCCGTGTCGTCTTCAGCGATGGCAGTGAGCGCAAGTACGATCTGGTCGTGGCAACCGACGGTGCCAGTTCCAGGGTTCGCGAGCTGCTGTTCGGCCCGCAGTTCAAGCCCGAATACACGGGACAGGCAGTGTGGCGCGCCGTGGTGCCGCGTCCCGAGGAGGTCGATGCGCGCCACGCGTACTACGGTCCGCGCCACAAGGCCGGATTCAATCCGGTGTCCGCGCAGGAGATGTACATCTACCTCGTGCAGAACGTCGCGGGTGACCCACGGCTCGAGCCCGGGCAATGGCCCGGGGTCTTGCGAGGGCTCCTCGGAGACTTCGGGGGGCGCATCCGTGAAGCCCGCGATCACATCGTCGACCCGAAGCAAATCGTCTATCGGCCAGTAGGCTCCCTGCTGCTTCCGCCTCCCTGGTACAAGGGCCGCGTCGTGGTGATCGGCGATGCGGCGCACACTGCGCCTCCTCAACTCGCCAGCGGCGCGACGATCGCGATCGAGGACTCGATCGTCCTTGCCGGCTTGGTGCAGTCTGGCCTTCGAGTCGCGGCAGCGCTGGAAGAGTTCATGGCACGCCGCTACGAGCGCTGCCGCATGGTCGTCGAAAACTCCCGGCAACTCGGCGAATGGGAGAAGGTTCCGGATACACCAGGCGCCGATCCCACGGCGCTGATCGATGCGTCGATGAAGGCTCTAGCAGCCCCGATCTGACCGTCGCGTCCAGGCGCTTTGCGCACGGCCTGTTGCCAGGTGAATATTCGGCAATCGATGCGAGCATCGAGGCATCCGTGCTCACCGGTCGGTGTCCCGTGAAGCAGTCGCGCGTCCGAGCCGGCACCGGTCGGTGGGCGGTCCGCAACTTCTGCTCCGAGTGCGGCTCCCCGCTCTACGGCACGCCCGAAGTCGCACCCGAGATGGTCACGATCTACGCAGGCAGCCTCGACGACCCCGCGCGCTTCGAACCCGAGGAAGCGCTGTTCACGAGTCAGCGTCCTGCGTGGGCGAAGCTGGCGGCGCGACTCGTCGAGCACGAGGCACTTCACGCCTAGCGTGCTCCGCGTGGTCGAGAAGATCGTCTCCGGAGGCCAGACCGGTGCCGACCGCGCCGCGCTCGACGTCGCGCTCGCGCGCGGGCTTCACATCGGCGGCTGGGTGCCGAAGGGGCGCGTCGCGGAGGACGGAGCGATTCCAGCGCGCTACGTCGGTCTCGTGGAGACCAAGTCCGCCGACCCCGCCGTTCGCACCGCCCGGAACGTGCGCGACTCCGACGCGACCTTGATCCTCTCGCACGGGCCGCTCGCCGGCGGGTCGCGGCTCACGCTCGACGAGGCCGCGCGTGCGAGCAAGCCGCGCCTTCACCTCGACCTCGATCGGCTCACGCTCGCCTCCGCGAGCGCGCGACTCGCGGACTGGCTCGCCGAGGTTCGACCCCGCGTGCTCAACGTCGCGGGGCCGCGCGCGTCCGAGGATCCACGCATCGTCGCCGACACCGCGGCGCTGCTCGAGGCCGCGCTCCCGCGATGACGCTCACCGCGCGCGCGTGGCTCAGCCTGATCCTGCTCGCGCAGCTGATGGCGCTGCTGGTCTTCGCGTCGGCCGGAACCCTCCGTTACTGGCAGGCGTGGCTCTACCTCGCGGTCTTCTTCGCGGCCGCGACCTTCGTCACTCGCGATCTGATGCGGCGCGACCCGGCGCTGCTCGAGCGCCGCATGCACGGCGGGCCGACGGCGGAGAAGGAGCCGGCGCAGCGGATCATCATGGTCTTCGCGTCGCTCGGCTTCATCAGCCTGCTCGTGGTGCCGGGGCTCGATCACCGCTTCGGCTGGTCGTCGATGCCGGTCCTCGTCGTCGCGGCCGGCGACGTCCTCACCGCGGTCGGGTTCTTCCTCGTCTCGCGCGTCTACCGCGAGAACCCGTTTCTCTTCGCGACCATCGAGGTCGCAAAGGATCAGCGCGTGATCACGACGGGGCCCTACGCCGTCGTGCGGCACCCGATGTACGCGTTCTCGTCGGTGTATCTCTTCGGGACGCCGCTCGCGCTCGGCTCATGGTGGGGACTCCTCGGACTCGCACTGATGCTGCCGTTCCTGATCTGGCGATTGCTCGACGAGGAGGATCTCCTCGCTCGCCGACTTCCCGGCTATCGCGAATACCAGCAGCGCGTGCACCATCGGCTCGTGCCGGGCATCTGGTGACCGCGCCAGCACCATGAGAGCTACGTCCGCTGCGCCACCCAGCGCCGCGCCTCGTCGTAGTCGCGGAAGACGCGCGTGCCGCCGCCGCGACCCTCGCGCAGCATCTCGTACATGCGCGCCATGCCGAAGCCGAGATCACTCGGCACGACGACCGCGCGCTTCGACGCGGGCGAGAAGACCAGGGCGCGCGTCGCGAGGGCCCGCACGCCGGCGCTGGTCACGCTCTTCCCGTCCGCTTGCCGCAGGTCGATCAGCAGGGCGAAGTCCGGCGCGACCTGCGGGTTCTTCTCAAGCTGGTCGCCGAGACTCTGGAGCTCCGCGTCGCCGAGGGTGCCGCTCACCGTGACGATGACGACCCGGTCCGAAGAATCGATCTTCAGTTGTGTTTCCACCACGGATCCTCTGCGGCTCGCATGCGGGCGCGCATCTCTCGAGCGCGAGTCGTGGGGATGAGCCTAACAAAGTCTCGCCAGACTCCGCGGAGGAGTTTCGGGCGTGGCTCGCCCCGCGTGGTAAGGTCCCTCACGCAGCAGGAGGTCCGCCGATGCTGCGACGTCCGCTCGAGCCTGGAGGCAAGCGATGAGAGCCATGAAGATCGCCGTGGTCGTCGTCCTCGTGTACATGGGCATCGTCACCCTGTTCGAGTCGTCGATCGGGTACCTCCAGCCGACGCCCGGCAACACGCTCGTGATCACGACCTTCGACAAGGCGGGGGTGTCGCACGATCGTGTCGTCTCTCGGCTCGAGAGCGATGGAAAGCTCTACGTCGCCGCCAACCACTGGCCGCGCGCCTGGTACCGCCGCGCGCTCGCGAACCCGGACGTGGAGATCACGATGAACGGAACCAAGGGCACCTACCGCGCGGTGCCCGTCAGCGGCGACGAGCACACGCGCGTCGAGAGCGCGAATCGGCTGCCCTTCTTCTTCCGGGTGCTCACCGGCTTCCCGCCGCGCCTCTTCATGCGGCTCGATCCGCGCTAGCGAGTTCGACGCCGGCGCGCGCGGACGGAAGAGACGCGTAGAAGCGGAAGAGCGAGGCCAGCGCGAGGGCGGACAGCACGTGCCAGAGCGCGTGGCCCTGGAGCCAGCTCGTCGGATCGCACCACGCGCGCGTGACGTCGGCGAGCGACGCGAGCGCGGCCGCGCCGAGGAGCAGCAGCGCGAGCCGGTAGCTGCGGTAGGCGGGGCTCGCGCCGTCGCGGCGCCGCAGCCTCCATTCCTGCGCGAGCGCGACGGCGATCCCCAGCGCGACCAGCGCCTGGATCGGGAAGCCGACGCGAAAGAGCGGCGGCACGAGCGCCGAGAAGAGCGCGACACAAGCCACGAAGAAGCGCGTCTCGTGCGCCGGCGCGATCCAGCGAAGGCGCACCGCGTTTCGCGCCAGCACCGTGAAGCTGAAGAGGAACATCGCGACGAAGTCGAAGAACTGGAGCGCGAAGGTGTAGGAGGCGTGGTAGGCGAAGGAGAAGACGCCGATCGCGACGCCCGCCGGCCCGAAGCGCGCGAGGTCGGCGCGGCCGCTCTGCCGCGCCTCGCGCCACATCCAGACGCCGAGCACGAGGTAGAGGAGGTTCGACCACGCGTCGGACGGATTCACGATCCAGCCGCAGCGCTCCGCCTCGCACCAGTTCACGTTCGGCGGCGTGAACGCGCTCCATGGGCAGCCGGGCGGGAGCGGCGGGGAAAGCAGGGGGAGCACGACTCGATGATCCCACGAAACGCTCGGGGGTCGTGGCTCCTTTCGCGGCCGCGCGCGCGTATACTGCCCCGCCATGCTGAAGGTCCACCACCTCAACAACTCGCGTTCGCAGCGGATCCTCTGGCTGCTGGAAGAGCTCGCGCTGCCCTACGAGATCGTGAAGTACCAGCGCGACGCCACCACCAATCTGGCGCCCGAGTCGCTGAAGAAGATCCACCCGCTCGGCAAGTCGCCCGTGCTGAGCGACGGCGACACCGTCGTGATCGAGTCGGGCGCGATCATCGAGTACGTGGTGCGGAGGCACGGCAAGGGCCGGCTCGCGCCGGCGGAGTCGTCGCCCGACTGGCCGCTCTACCTCCAGCTGATGCACTACGCCGAGGGCAGCGCGATGCTGCCCGTGATGCTGAAGCTCTACGCCTCGCGCCTCGGCGAGGCGAGCAAGCCGCTCGAGCCGCGCATCCAAGGCGAATTCGAGAACCACTTCGCCTGGCTCGACGGCCTGCTCGCGCGCTCGGACTGGTTCGTCGGCAACGCCTTCTCCGCCGCCGACATCCAGCTCTCGTTCCCGGTCCAGGCCGCGCGCATGCTCTACGGGCTCGGCAAGTTCCCGCATCTCGCGCGCTTCCTCGAGCGCGCGCAGGCGCGCCCGGCCTACCAGAAGGCGATCGAGCGCGGAGGTGCCTACGCCTTCGGCTGATCCGAGCCCGGCTCGCGCGGATGCGCGCGCCGCCCTCGCCCTCCTCGCCCTGCTCTGCGTCCCCGTCTTCTTCTGGGGGCTCGGTCGCTACGGCATCGTGAATGCCGACGAGGCGATCTACCACGCGATCGCCGAGCGCATGGTGGCAAGCGGCGACTGGCTGCACCTCGACTTCCGCGGCGAGCCGCGCTTCTACGACACCTTCCTCAACGCGCCGCTCCACTACTTCGCGCGCGCGACCTTGATCGCTGTCGCGGGCAGCAACGCCTGGACGATGCGGATCCTCTCGGCGCTCGCCGGCGCCGCGACGGTGCTGGTGACGGCGTCGCTCGGCGCGCGGCTCGCGGGTGTGCGCGCGGGGCTCCTCGCGGGCTTCGCCCTGCTGACGAGCTTCCAGTTCGTGTACGTGCACGGCGCGCGCACCGGCGAGCTCGACATGCTGGTGTCGCTCGAGTTCGTTTGCGCGGCCTGGCTCTTCCGGCGCGCGCTCGACGGCCACTCGTTCTGGCCGCACCACGCGGCGCTCTGCGCGCTCTGCTGGACCAAGGCGCCGCTGGTCTTCGTGCCTCTCGCCGTCGAGATCGGACACTTCGCCGCGTTGCGCGCCGCGCGCACGCGCCTGCGCGCGTACCTCGTGACGGGGCTCGCCGTGCTGCCGCTCGCGATCGCCTGGCACGCGCTGGAGCTCGCGCTCTGGTGGAGCCGCGCATCCGCGGTGGTCGCGACCTTCTGGGACCAGGCGCGCGGCACCCGCACCGACGGCGACTACCTCGGTCCGACCGGCAACGCGCTCTTCTACCTGCGGACGGTCGCCTGGGGACTCCTTCCGTGGAGCGCCGCGCTGCCCTTCGCCCTGGTCGCGGCGTTGCGCGATCCGCGGATTCGCGCCTGGCTCGTGTGGCCGGCGGCACTCGCGCTCTTCTTCGTCCTCGTCGCGAAGCACTACGCCTGGTATCTCCTGCCTGCGTATCCATTCTTCGCGATCCCACTCGGAGCGTGGCTCGACGAGCTTCGCGAGGCGCGGCCGTGGCATGTGGCGCTCGCGGCCGCGGCGGTCGCGGTGACGCTGGCATGCGTGGACGCGCCGGCGCGCAATCCGTTCGCGGAGGTGGCGCTCACCTATCCGATGCAGGCGCGGCTGCGCGTGCCGCTCGGAATCCCAGGCCCCGCCGCGCTGGCGCTCGTCGCTGCGCTCGCGGGAGGAGCCGCCTTCGCTGTCGCGCGGCGCGATGCGCCCATGCGCGCGCTCGCGGCCGGCGCCGTGGGGCTCGCATTGCTAGGCGCCGCCGCGTGGCGCGTGGCGGGTCCGCTGCGCGAGCTCGACACGCAGTCGGACCTCCAGCGATTCCACACCGCGCTCGTCGCAGCCCGCGCCGGTGGACGGCGGATCGAGTATCCGATCCGCGTGCCGCCCGGCGCCTCCGTGCAGATCGCGCGGTTCATGTTCGCCGAGGACTACGAGATCGAGGTGCGCGCGCGGCCGCTCTCCGGCACGTCGCTGTGGCTCTACCCGAAGGGCGATCCGGCGGTGCTCGATCGCTCGATCGGACGGCTCGGGCTCGAGCAGCGCCTCGCGCGCGGCGGCCTGGCGCAGCTACCGCGATAGAGCCTGGAACGACTAGAGCCCATCTCAAAGATCCTCCCGTCGCCTCGCTCGCGTCTTCGTCCCGATCCCTGCGTTGCGAAATCTCGCCGTATCGCCCGATATGGCTGCGATTTCGCGCCTTGGGCTCGGGCCGAATCCGCGCGAGTTGCTCGGTCCAGATTTCTGAGATGGGCTCTAGTTCCCGACGTAGCCCAGCGCGCGCAGGGCCTCTTCGAACTCTCCCCCCTGACCGGGCGCTGCCTCGGGCATCGGCGCGCGCGGGGGATAGGCGGCGACGCGCGCCAGCATACGCCGCGACGAGCTGCCGTCGAGCAGCCCCGCGACGACCTGGCCGTCGAGATCGTCGGCCACCGGCAGGCCGAGGAGATCGAGGATCGTCGGCGCGATGTCCTGAATGGGGAAGGTGGCGAGCTTGCCGGGCCGGATCTGTGCCCCATAGAACGCCGCGATGCCGTCGCGTGCGTGGTCCCAGCGCTCCTTCTCGGGCAGCTTCGTGACCGTCGTCTCGGTCGGGTGCTGCACGTTCCAGAATTCCACCAACGCGCTGTCGGGATGGCCCCGCACTGTCATGTCGGGCGCAGGCTTCACCGCGTCGTCGGGCAGCGCCACGAGCTCGATCGGCACGGCGTGGCCATCGGGCGCGCGGATCGCCTTCGCCGCGTCGGCGATGTGGCGCACGAGCGCCTGGCGCGGCGTCTCGCCTGGCCGCATCTCGACACCGCGCCGCGACAGCTCCTCCGGCGTCAGCAGCTTCGGCTGGAAGTAGAGCTGCCACATCTGGTGGAAGACCAGGCTCTGGTCGAAGTCGATCACGCCGGGGCTCTTCCAGCGGAGGAGCCCCTGGTCTGCGAGGAAGCGGTTCAGGTCTACCGACCAGTCGTAGGCGCCGAAGCCGTGATCCGAGACGACGATCAGCGTGGTGCGTGCGTCGAGGCCGTTCATCAGCTCGCCGAGGAAGGCGTCGATCGTCTGGTAGACGGGCCGCACCGAGTCGGCGAAGCCGTCGAGGTGGTGCGCGTTGTCGCTCTCGCCGAAGACGAAGAGGAAGAGGTCCCAGGGCTCGCGCGCGAGGAACCAGCGCGCGGCCGAGACCGAGTCGTGCGCAGCGGTCGGCACGAGCTCCATCGAGAGGAACTCGTGCGGCAGGTAGTAGCCGAACTGCGCCTCGAGCTCGCCCGCGAGCTCGCGCGGCGACGTGAACGGCACCTCGATGCGGAAGAACGCCGGCGACACGCGGAAGCCGAAGTCGCGGTTCGCGTCGACGAACTCGAAGCGCGCGAACGCGTCGACGAGCTGCCCGCCGCGCGGCACGCGCAGCTTCACCCAGGGCGAGAACTCGCCGAGCGCGAACTCGTACTTGCCGAGCGTCCGCTGCGCGAGCGGCTCGAGACCCTTCGCGACGACCCGCATCGACACGCGGTCGTAGCGCGTCACGCCGTCGTCCTGCGAATCGCCGAAGAACAGGAAGAGCTGGTTGTGCGCGTCCTCGAGCATCGAGAAGACCGGCGGCGCGAAGCTCTCCATGTCCGGCTTGCGCGGCGGGAAGGCGCTGTGCGCCAGATGGAAGGCGAGGCGCGGGCCGTGCTGCTTCGGCGTCTCGAGTCCGCCGACCACGACGCCGTTCACCGGGTGCGCCGGATACGTGACCGGCACGCCGACGGCCGCGACGCGCAGCCCCGCCGCGGAGGCGACGTCCCAGACCGCCGGCACTGCGACGTCGAGCGAGCTCACCATGTGGAAGGTCTGCGACGCGAAGTCCCAGCTCCCGAAGCTGTAGACGCCGGTCTTGGCGGGGAGCTTTCCGGTGAACATCGCGGTCCAGGCCGGCGGCGTGAAGTGCGTATCCACGGAGCGCAGGCGCGCGGTCGCGCCATGCTCTTTGAGCCGCGCGAAGTTCGGGAGCGCGCCCGCCGCGACGAGCGGATCGATGTAGTCCCAGCTCGCGCCATCGACGCCGATCACGACGACGCGCGGGCGGTCGTCGTCACGCGGGTGCTCCGCCGCGAAGGTCGCGAGGTCGGCGAAACGCTCCTCGCGGCGCACGGGCGACTCGCGCGTGCAGGCGACGAGCAACCCGAGCGCAAGTGCGAAGGCGAGGCTCGCGCGCCGCGCGACGTCGGCTCGCGCGGGCTTGCCGGGCGCTCGAGTCCGGGACGTCTCGCGCCGATCCATCAGGGCGGCGCAGCGTAGCATCCCGATTTCGCGCCTCCGCGCGCAGAGAGGCTCCCGTGACATCCCGGTCGCTCGACTACGACCCGATCTCCCCGCGCTGGCGCGAGAACCCCTACCCGATGTACCGCCGCCTGCGCGACGAGGCCCCGATCCACTACGCCGAGTCGTCGCGCACCTGGTGCGTGTCGCGCTACGAGGACGTGCAGCACGTGCTCACGAGCCCCGAGCTCTTCTCGTCGCGCGCGATGTTCACCTTCCTGATGATGAACGGGGAGGAGAACCCGCGCCTCGGCTGGGGCGCGATCCCCTTCCTCGCGCGCTTCACGCTCGCCGCGCGCACCAATCCCTTCGCCTTCCAGAAGGCCCGCAATCTGATCGCAGAGGACGGCGCGGTCCACGGCGCGCTGCGCGCCATCGTGAGCCGCGGCTTCACGCCGCGGCGCATCGCGGCCTGGGAGACGCGCGTGCGCGAGCTCGCGCACGCCTGCACCGAGAAGCTCCGCCGCGGCGAGCGCTTCGACCTCGTCCACGACCTCGCGATCCCGCTGCCGGTCACGATCATTGCCGAGATGCTCGGCGTCGAGCCCGAGCGCCGCGCGGACTTCAAGCGCTGGAGCGACACCGTGATCTGGCAGGCAACCGGCGAGGGCCGCGGCGACCGTTTCCACCCGCGCACGGTGCGCGACGTCTGTGAGCTCTACGCCTATCTGCGGCGCACGATCGCGGCGCGGCGCCGTTCGCCTTGCGACGACCTGATCTCGACCCTGCTCGCGGAGCAGGAGGGCGCGACCGCGCTCTCCGCTTTCGAGATCTCGCAGTTCGTGATGCTGCTGCTCGTGGCGGGCAACGAGACGACGACCAACCTGATCGGCAACGCCGTCTGCGCGTTGCTCGATCACCCGGCCGAGCTCGCGCGCGTCGTCTCCGATCCGCTGCTCGTCCCCGGCGCGCTCGAGGAGGTGCTCCGCTACGACTCGCCGATCCAGCTGCTCTTCCGCACGGCCACGCAGGACACCGAGATCGCGGGCGTGCGCATCCCGGCCGGCGCGTGGGTAGTGCCGCTGCTCGGGTCGGCCAGCCGCGACGAGCGGCGCTTCGAGGACCCCGACCGCTTCGACGCGACGCGCAACCCACAGGGTCACGTGGCCTTCGGCTTCGGCAAGCACTTCTGCCTCGGCGCCTCGCTGGCAAGGCTCGAGGCGCGCTCCGCGCTCGAGGTGCTGCTGCCCGAGCTCGCGGCGCTGCGGCGCACGTCGGCGCGCGTCGAGCACGTCGACTCGTTCCTGGTGCGAGGTCCCTCTCGGCTCGAGCTCGCGCGCGCGGCCTAGCATCCGTACGAGGCGCTCGCGCCGCGCCGGCGCTCACACCTCGCGCGTCATGCGAAACTGGACGACGTCGCGCCCGATGCGCGTCCACTTCCAGAGATCCGTGCTTTTCCGGACGTGGCCCATCTGGTTGATGAAGCCCTCGGCCCGGCAACAGACGACGTCCGAGAAGGCGGCCGCGTCCGACACCACGATCCGGTGTCGCAGGGAATAGTCCGGGTCCGCCTCGATGGTCCAGACGCCGAAGTTGTAGATGCTGCCGCTCATGGTCGTGAGGCGGCGCAGGTCCCTGGCAAAGGCTTCGGAGCGCGTCTTCGGGTCCTTCTCCTTCAGCGCCGTGATGCGGTGCAGGTACTCGAACTGGCTGTAGAGGCCCGCCGCGATCAGGCGCCTCGCGGACTCGCGGCCGAGCTCGCGCAGGTAGTCGTTGTTGCCGCCGCCGACGAGGTCCCGCATCAGCTCGCTCATGCGGTTGAAGGCGCTGATCGGGTACCAGCCGGCGATCGAGACCGGCGCGTCGAGGAGCGGGAGGTCTGCGGGGTCGAGCCGGCGCGCGGCCTGCTCGCGGGTCAGCTCGCCCGACTCGAGCAGCTTGCGGACCGCCTCCACCACGCCGGCGAAGACGGCGCCTTTGATCGACGGCACGCGGGCCACGGCGTAGAGGCTCCCGAAGACGCATCGGTGGGACTGCCGGCGAGCTTGAGCGCGGCGTAGAATGCGGCGGTCGCGCGCGCCCTGGAGTCCGCACATGTCCGCCGCGCAGGCACAGGCCGAAGGCGTCCCGCTCTCGTCGCTCGATCTGGTCGGGCCCGACACCTACGCGCGACACGGCTATCCCCACCCGGCCTGGGCCCGACTGCGGCGCGAGGCCCCGATCTTCTGGTGCGAGCCCGGGGGGGACTGCACGCCCTTCTACGCGGTCACGAAGCACGCCGACGTCGTGAGGATCTCGCGACAGCCGAATCTGCTCCAGAACGGCCCACGCCTCGCGGTGTTCCCCGAAGGCAAGCCTCCGAAGGAGCGCATCGCGCGCCACCTGCTGAACATGGATCCGCCCGAGCACGCGACCTTCCGCAGGCTCGCGAGCCACCGGTTCACGCCCCGCGCGATCCGCACGCTCCAGCCCGAGATCGAGCGCATCGCGCGCGAGCTGCTCGACCGGCTCTACGCGGAGGGGCCGGAGGGCGAGATCGACTTCGTCGAGCGCGTCTCCGGTCCGCTGCCGCTGGCCGTGCTCTGCGATCTGCTAGGTGTGCCGCGTTCGGACTGGGAGATGCTATTCCGCTGGACCAATCAGACGGTCGGCTCGGGCGATCCGGAGTATCAGGTCGAGAGCGGCAGCGGGCGCGACACCGCGAACGAGGCCCGCATGCAGCTCTTCGGCTACTTCAACCGCATGGCGGAAGAGCGGCGCCGCCGCCCGCAGGATGACATCACGAGCGTCCTCGCGAACGCGCGTCTCGACGACGGCTCCGCGATCCCACCCTTCGAGCTGCTCTCGTACTACTTCCTGATCGTGATCGCCGGCAACGAGACGACGCGCAACGCGATGAGCGGCGGGCTCCTCGCGCTGATCGAGAACCCCGCGGAGCTTGCGAAGCTGCGCGCGCACCCCGAGCTCGTGGAGAGCGCGGTCGAGGAGATCGTCCGCTGGACCACGCCCGTGATCCAGTTCTGTCGCACCGCGCTGCGCGACGTCGAGATTCGCGGTCAGAAGATCCGAGCCGGGCAGTCGCTCTGTCTCTTCTATCCGTCCGCGAACCGCGACGAGGAAGTCTTCGACGAGCCCTTCCGCTTCCGCATCGATCGCCACCCGAACCCGCACGTCGCCTTCGGGATCGGCGAGCACTTCTGCCTCGGCGCGAATCTCGCGCGCCTCGAACTGCGCGTGCTCTTCCGCGAGCTCGCGCGGCGGCTCGTCGGCGCGGAGCTCACGGGCCCGGTCGAGCGGCTGCGCTCGAGCTTCCTCGGCGGCGTCAAGCACATGCCGATCCGCTACCGGCTCGCGCCCGCCTCGTGAGCAGCGAGACCGGAGCGCCGGCCGCGGTGCTGCACGGCGAGGGCGCGCCCGCCTCGGATGCGTACGAGCCGCCGATCGACTGGATCCTGCGACCTTTCGCCGTGTCGGACCGCTCACCGTGGCTCGTGGCGGCGGGGCTCGCCCTCGGCTTCCTGGTCGTCTCGCTGTGCGTGCGCGTGGCGCTCTTCGGCGTGCCGCCCGGACCCGCGTGGCGCGAGATCTATCCGTGGCTCGATCTGCTGAACGGCGTGGTCTTCGCCTACATCCCGACCGCGATGTGGCTGCTCCGGCGCGGCCGCGCCTGCGATCTCCGCTCGCTGCGCCCGCACCTGCGCGAAGGCGTCTCGTACCGCGCGATCGCGGACGCCGCGCTCGGTGTGCCGCGCTCGGCGATGCTCGCATCGCTCGCCGCGGCGCTGGTGCTGGGGCTCGTGCCGGCGATGGACCCCCGCTTCTGGGACGGGCCGCGGCCACCGCTCCTCCACCCGCTCGTGCTCTTCTTCGCGCTCCGCATGGCTGTGACCGGCTGGCTCGCCGGCCGCGCGATCGCAAGCGAGGCCCGCGCGCTGGCCGCGTTCGCGCGCATCGGCGCGCGCGACGTCCGCGTGGACTTGATGGACCTGCGTCCCTTCGCGGTGTTCGCGCGCGTCGGGCTCCGCAGCGCGCTCTCCTGGGTGGTCGTCTCCTCGCTGATCTCGCTCTTCTGGCTCGGGCCGGGCGCGCCTCTCGTGAACGCCGTGATCGTCGTCGGTCTGGTCGCTGGCGTCAGCGTCGGCTTCTTCGCCTGCATCGAGGGGCCGCATCGCGCGATCGCGGCGGCCAAGCGCGACGCGCTCGCCGCGGTGGAGTCGCGCATCGCTCGCGCCGGAAGGGCGCTGATGGAGGGTCGGCCCGCGGACGCGGGTGGCGAGCGCCTCACCGACCTCGTCGCCTGGCACGCATTCCTCGAGAAGATCCGCGACTGGCCGCTCGACGCGCCGGCCCTCGTGCGCGGCGCGTTGATCGCCGCCCTCGGCCTCGGCTCCTGGCTCGGCGGCGCTCTGGTCGACCGCGTGGTGGATCGGTTCTTCGGCTGAGCGTCGCCGCACCGCCGCAGCGTTTCGGCTGCGCGCAGCTCCGACACTGCGGCGAGCGCGCGCCCGAGTCCCCTACCCTGCCGCGCGTCGCGTGGGCCGGCACGCGGGTTGCGAGGGCCACGCGCGAAACAGGAGGCACCTCGCATGCGCTCGAACGGACTCGGGCGAGTCACTCTCGCCTTCCCCCTTCTCTTCGCTCTCGGCACGCTCGGGTGTGGCGCCGACACGCTCGTCACCGGCATCGGCAACGGCGGCAACGTGATCGGGGCCGACGTGCTCGACCGCGTCGCGCACGAGCTCGCGCGCCAGCCGGCGATCCCGCTCGTCGGCGACGACGAGCTGCGCGTAGCCTTCGCCGCAATCCGCGACCGCGCGCGCTCGGGCGACCCCGACGCCGCGTTGGTGCTGCTGCGCGTCGCGGCGATCCAGCGAGAGGCGGCGAAGAAGCAGTGAGACGGGCGCTGCTCGGGCTGGCTCTGCTCCTCACCGCGACCGCCGCAGCCGGCGCTCCGGGCGAGGGGTCGTGCCAGCTCACGCACATCGTCGACGGCGACACGCTCTACGCGCGCTGCGACGGCGAGCGCGTGAAGGTCCGGCTGCTTCGGATCAACACGCCGGAGCACGACCACGCCGGCTTCGCGGAGGCCGGCGCTGCGCTCGGCTCGCTGATCGGAGACCAGCCGATCCGCTTCGAGTTCGAGAAGCCGGGCGTCCCCGTGACGGACGAGTACGGCCGCTGGCTCGTCTACGTGTACGCGGGCGGCCGCAACCTGAACGTCGAAATGGTGCGCCTCGGCTGGAGCCGCTTCTGGACGAAGTACGGCGCGGGCCGACTCGCCGACGACTTCCGCCGCGCCGAGCGCGAAGCGCGCGACGCGAAGCGGGGGATGTGGGGCCGATGAAATCGCCGAGCCTGCTCTTTGCCGCTGCCTGGTTCGTCGCGTGCATGCCGGGCCGGTCCTACCAGGGCACACCCGATCGTGGCGCGGAGACCGCCGCGCTGGCCACGGCTCTTCGCGCACACGTCGTCCAGCTCGCGGAGGTCATCGGCGAGCGAAACGTCGATCGCCGCGAAGAGCTCGATCGCGCGGCGGCATACATCGGGGCCGCGTTCGGAGCGCTCGGCTGCGAGGTCGAGACGCAGCGATTCGAGGTGGGGGACACCTCGGTGGACAACCTCGAATGCGAGCTGCGAGGCGCGAGCGTTCCCGAGGAGAGCATCGTGGTCGGCGCCCACTACGACTCCGTGGAGGGCTCGCTGGGCGCAAACGACAACGCCTCCGGCGTCGCGGCTCTGCGCGAAGTCGCGAGGCAGCTCTCGCAGTCACCCCGCGCGCGAACGCTTCGCTTCGTGGCGTTCGTCAACGAGGAGCCGCCGTTCTTCCAGACTCCGGAGATGGGAAGCGTGGTCTACGCAGAGAAGGTGTCCCGCGAGTCCGGCCACGTGGTCGCCATGCTCTCGCTCGAGACGATCGGCTTCTACTCGGATGCGCCGGGCAGCCAGAACTATCCGCCGTTGCTGCACCTGTTCTACCCGGACCGCGGCGACTTCGTCGCGTTCGTCGCGAATCCCGCGTCGCGCTCCCTCGTCCGCCAGGTCATTCGATCGTTCCGGGACTCGGGTGCGGCGATCCCCTCGGAGGCCATCGCCGCGCCGGGATTCATCGAGGGCGTCGGATGGTCGGACCATTGGTCGTTCTGGCAACACGGCATCCCCGCCATCATGGTGACCGACACGGCACTGTTTCGATATCGGGAGTACCACACCTCGCAGGACACCCCCGACAAACTCGACTACGTCCGCATGGCGAGCGTCGTCGATGGCGTCGTCGCAGCCGTTCGCGACCTCGCGGACGGCCCCTCACATCCGTGAGTCGCGCCTGGCTCGACGACTCGAACATGCAACCGTCTTCAGCCGGCGTCTTCTCCGATCGGCGCAAAGCCGTTAACTAACATTCACATTGATACGACTAACAACACGGCGTAGAATCGACAGGATGCGCGAGGCTCAGCTAACGTTCGAGGGTCGCCGCCGACGTTCGAGTCGCGGCGGACGCGTCGCCGAGCCTCGCACCTGGTTGCTGCGGGTCGGCTGGCGCCGACACGGACTCATCGACCCGTCCGAAATTCCGGGCGCGCGGAGCTCGCCAGCATGACAGAGGCAATGGCGACCGCCTCGGCCGATCGGTCGAGCCGGCGACGACCCTGGCTCGCGTTCCTGCTCACGTGGCTCACGCCCGGACTCGGTCACCTCTACGCAGGCTCCGTCTCGCGGGCCTTCGTCGCATTCCTGACGTGGCTGACGATCGCGACGATCACGATCTGTCTCCTCCTTCCCGCTTTCGCGAGCACGCTATCGATCGTGGTGGGAGCACTGGCGATCATCGTGATCACGCTCGGAATCCCACTCGACGCGGCGATCACCGCGCGATCGGGAAGGCCACTCGGGGTAAATCGCTGGGCCCGCCTGGCAATCTACGCCGCGATTCTGGTCGGCTTCGGCGCGGCTTCCAATCATGTGAACGAGTGGATCAAGTCTCGGATCATCGAATCGATCCGCATCCCCGCCGATGGAATGGTTCCGACCCTGTATCCGGGCGATCGTCTCCTCATCGACAAGAGGGCGTACGCGCACACGGCTCCGAGTCGCGGAGATGTCGTCGTGCTCAGTGCGACTCGAGACGGCGGGCGGATCGTCCCGGCGGACTCCAGGCCGGATCTCCCACGAGAGCGATTCTTGAAGCGCATCGTCGCCGGTCCGGGCGATCGAATCCGTGTCGCCGGCGGGACGGTCTTCCTGAATGGGACTCCGCTGACGCAGACGCCCGCTGGATCCGCGAGCGAAGGCGGACACGAGCTCGAGCTCTTCAGGGAGACCCTCGATCGGTCGAGCTACGCCATCGCGCGCGACCGGTCGGCCCCCCGCCCGGACACCGAAGAGGTCGTCGTTCCGCCGGATCGATATTTCGTGATCGGTGACAATCGCGACTGGTCCAGTGACAGCAGGTTCTGGGGAACCATCTCGCGCGCCGACATCGTGGGCCGGGCGTATCAGGTCTGGTTCTCGTTCCATCCAGTATACAGACACCTTGCATGGGACCGGTTCGGGCTGCGCATCGATTTAAAGTAAGCCCGACGAGAGCGATGCTGCTCCCGTTGCCAGCCCGATGGCAGCTGCGGCGCCGGTACCGTGCGCATCGCGGTACTCGGCGTCGGGCCGCGCGGTAGACTCGACGCTTCGTTCCCGCGCCCGCGAAGGAGAGTCCATTGACCCCGAACGACGCGATCCGGCTGTTCGAGAAGTCGCTCGAGAACCTCGAGAAGTGCATGGACAAGGCGTCCGAGTACGCGAAGTCGCGCGGCTTCGAGGTGGACGTGCTCGCGCAGGCGCGGCTCGCGCCGGATGCCTTCGAGTTCGTCCGCCAGGTGCAGTCGGCCTGCGACCAGGCGAAGTACGCGGCGGCCTACCTCGGCGGCAAGCCCGCGCCCTCGCATCCCGACACCGAGACGAACTTCGCCGAGCTGCGCCAGCGGATCCGCACGTGCACGGCCTTCCTCGCCTCGGTGCAGGAGAAGGACTTCGCCGGCGCCGACGATCGCCGCGTCGCGCCGCCCTGGCTCGGCGGACGCTGGCTCCGCGGCGCCGACTATCTGGTGCACGTGGCCATCCCGAACTTCTTCTTCCACGTGACCATGGCCTACGCCATCCTGCGACACAACGGCGTGCCGCTCGGGAAAATGGACTACATCGGCTCCCTGCCGACGCGCGAGGGCTGAGCGGCCGAAGGGAGCCCGCGGCCCTTCCACATCGCGAAGAGCGCAGGGTAGACGAGCAATTCGAGCGCGAACGAGGTGACGAGACCGCCGACCATCGGCGCCGCCACCCGCTTCATCACGTCGGCCCCCGTGCCGTGGCTCCAGAGGAGCGGCAGGAGACCGGCCAGCATCGCGACCACCGTCATCAGCTTCGGACGGATGCGGCGCGCGGCGCACTCGACGATTGCGTCCTCGAGATCGGCGGCGCCGCGCAAGGTGCCCTCCGCGACGCGGCGCCCGTGCGCGAGCGTGAGGTAGAGGAGCATCACGACGCCCGTCTGCGCGTCGAGCCCCGCGAGCGCGATCAGCCCGACCGCGACCGCGACGCTCAGGTTGTAGTCGAGCGCGAAGAGCAGCCAGAATGCGCCGATCAGCGAGAACGGCACGGCCAGCATCACCATGCCCGTCTCGACCGCCGAGCCGGTGTTGAGGTAGAGGAGCAGCATGACCACCAACAGTGTCACCGGCACCACGAGCATCAGCCGCGCCTTCGCGCGCTCGAAGCTCTGGAACTGCCCCGCCCACTCGAGCCGCGTGCCCGGCAGCAGCTCCACGCGCTCCGCGACGACGCGCTCCGCGTCGCGCACGTAGTCGACGACCGGGCGGCCGTCCACGTCGACGAAGACGAAGCCGACGAGCTGCCCCGCCTCGCTGCGCACGAAGGCCGGGCCCATCGCGAACTCGATCTTCGCGAGCTGTCCGAGCGGCACCTGCGCGCCGGTCGGCGTCGCGACGAGCGCGCGCGAGAGCGCGTCGAGGTCCTCGCGGAAGTCGCGCGCGTAGCGGATGTTGATCGGTAGCCGCCGCGCGGCGCGCGCGAAGGAATCGCTGCGCATGCGCGCCTCGCTCGCGAGAGGGAAACGTCCGCCCGCCGCCGGGCGGGACCTCACGAGCGAGTCGTTAGCCCGCATTTCTCTCGGTGAGAAATGCGGGTTAGTTGCGCAGGACCATCGAGAGTCGCTGTGGCGAGCCGACGGCCTCCAGCGGCGGCGCGGGCAGCGCGACGAGCGAAGGCAGCGACGCGAGCGGTGAGAGCGCGCGAGCCGGAATCTGCGGCATCTGACCGCACTCGCGCTGCGCGGCGCCCGGCCACGCCGTGGCCGGCGAGGCGTCACAGCAGGACGTCGGCGCGAAGGACGTGCAGGGCCGGGACGAATCGCCGCAGGGCGAGTCCATCGCGGGGCAGCAGGAATGAGCCGAGCGCGTGGCCGCGAGCCCCGCGAGCGGCGCGCGGAGGAGTCCCGCGAGCACGAGCAGCGCGAGCAGACGGGCGCGGCGGGAATGCGAGGTGGTTACGAGGCCATTCCTCTACCCGACGCGCGCGCTGCCTGCCAGCCCGCGCGCCCGCGCTGGAATTCTTCGGCAGGAGCGCATCCCGGGTTGAGCGCGCTCAGCGGCCCTGAGCCCTCGCGAACTCGCCTCCGAGCGCGCGCAGCCGCTCGGCGATCGTCTCGACCGGCGTCAGGATCTCGAACACCTCGCGCGCTCCGGCCGCGCGCAGGGCCTCGGCCTCCTCGGCCTCGAACAGGCCCGCGACGGCGAGCGGAGGAGCGGGTGAGCCGAGCTCCGCGAGCGCGGCCTGCACCTCGCGCACGCGCGAGGCCGCGTCCTCGCCCATCGCGCGATAGCCGACCACGTCCACCTGCTCCTGGCTGGCGGCCTCGGCGACCTCGGCCGGCGTCTGCGGACCGCCGAGCACGACCTCGCAGCCCGCGCGGTGGAGCGCCACGCCGATCGCCCAGTAGCCGCGCGTCTGGCCTCCAGGGTCGTGGCTCCACAACACGCGGACGGGTCGCACGCCGAGGACCTCCACGCCTCACTGCGAGGGTCGCGCAGCATAGCCGCGACCCATGCACATCGCGGATCGGCGTGGCACTGCGCTTGCAAAACCACGTGGCGTTAACCGAAAAACGAGTCGCGGAGGGACACGCGTGGAGCCCGGCGGCTACGACCGACTGTCCGCCGAGGACAACGCCTTCCTGCTCGCGGAGGGCCCGACGACGCCGATGCACGTCTCGGCCGTCGAGATCTTCGAAGCCGGACCGCTGCGCCGCGAGGACGGCGGCATCGACGCCGACGCCATCCGCGACGCCTACGCCGCGGTGCTGCACCGCGTGCCGCGCTACCGGCAGAAGCTCGCCTGGATCCCCTTCGCGCGGCGCGCGGTCTGGGTGGACGATCCCCACTTCCACCTCGACTACCACGTGCGCCACATCAGCCTGCCGCGCCCCGGCGGCATGGCCGAGCTCAAGCGCGTCGCGTCGCGCGTGATGGAGCACCACCTCGACCGATCGAGGCCGCTGTGGGAGTGCTGGATCATCGAGGGCCTCGAGCACGATCGCTTCGCCTTGCTGGTGAAGACGCATCACTGCATGATCGATGGCGCCTCCGGCGTCGAGCTGGCGCAGATCCTCCTCTCTCCCGACCCGGGTCAGCGCGCGGAGGCGCCGCGCCGCTACGTGCCGCGGCGTCGCCCGACGCAGCTCGCGCTGCTGCGCGACGAGGTCCTGCGCGCCGCGTCGCTGCCGCTCCAGGCCGCGCGCGGCGTGCAGGCACTGAGGCGCACGACGTCCGACCTGCGCGGCGAGCTCACCGCGCGCCTGTCCGCGCTGCGCGAGCTCGCGGGCGTCGCGGCGCGGGGATCGTCGGAAACCCCGCTCAACGGACGCCTCTGCCCGCACCGGCGCTTCGACTGGCTGACGCTTTCGCTCGCCGACACACGCGCGATTCGCAAGGCGCTCGACTGCACGGTGAACGACGTCGTGCTCGCGACGGTGACGGGCGCGCTGCGGACCTTCCTGCGCGGACGCCAGGTGCCGCCCGAGAAGCTCCGCTTCCGTGTGTCGGCGCCGGTCTCGATGCGCAGCGAGGCGGAGCGCGGCGTGCCGGGAAACCGGGTGTCGTCTTGGATGGTGGAGCTGCCGATCCGCCAGGCCGACCCGCGCAAGCAGCTCGCCACGATCCACGCGGAGACGCAGCGCCTCAAGACCTCGCAGAACGCGCTCGGCATCGAGCTCCTGATGAACGCCGCGGAGTGGGCGCCCGCCGGCATCGTCTCGCTCGGCGCGCGCATGGCGTCGGGTAGTTTCAACTCGATCGTGACCAACGTGCCCGGGCCGCAGTTCCCGCTCTACATGCTCGGCGCGAGGCTGCGCGCGATGATCCCGCAGGTCCCGCTGCTCGAGAACCTGGGGCTCTGCATCGCGCTGCTCTCCTACGACGGCCAGATGCACTGGGGCTTCACGGCGGACTACGAGCTCGTCCCGGATCTGCCGCTCTTCGTCGCGGCGGTGGAGGCGTCGTTCGAGGAGCTTGCCCGCATCGCCGGCGTCGAGCGCGCGGGCGCGGAGCGCGAGTGCGCGCGAGGCGCGGAGTCTCTCGTCCACTGAGGCGCGTGAGTCGCCGCTCCCCAGCTGTCGGCGTCGCGAGCGCATCAGGCGCGCGGACGCGCCGGCACGCGGCTTGCGATCGCAGCATGCAGGAGGAGACGCGATGGCCGACTTCCTCGGCGCCTACTCCATCCAGTACTGGCTCGAATCCGCGCCCCAGGGCTACCTCGAGGGCACCGAGTACGGGCACGAGCCCGGCGAAGAGGAGCCGAAGCTGCTCTTCGAGGATCCGCTGCTCCACGAGCAGGCGATCCGCACCACGGTGCAGCTCGTGGTGGGCGAGCGCTGCGCGCTCTCCGCGTCTTCGGGACTCATCAACGCGGCTCCCGACGAGGCCAGCAAACGCTTCCTCGCCACGCAGACGCTCGACGAGGCGCGCCACGTCGAGGTGTTCACGCAGCGCCTCTACGACCTCGGGGTCCACAAGGGCGAGCTCGAGAACCTGGTCCGTCGGTACGCGAACCCGAACCTGGTGAAGTTCGCCGAGCTGCTGCTCGAGAAGGTCGACCGCAAGGACTTCGTCGCGGGCGTGGTCGGCCAGAACGTCGTGCTCGAGGGCATGGCCTTCCACGTCTTCGAGATGATGCACGCGGGCAACGCGGCGCTGAACCCGAAGTTCGCGCACACGCTGGCCGGCACGATCGCGGACGAGCGCCGCCACGTCGGCTTCGGCGAGAACCGCATCGGCTCGCTGATCCGCGAGAACCCGCAGCGCAAGGGCGACATCGAGCGCATGCAGAAGGAGATGTCGTACTGGATGCTGGCGACCTTCGCGGACTCCTTCCGCGCCGCGCCGGCGCGCGAGGAGATGGCGCGCGTGCGCGCGCAAGCGGGCGGGTCGGCCGTGCCGGCGACATGGCACGGCGTCGATCTCGGCGCGGCCGACCCGAGCGAGATGGAGCACGTGCTCGCGGACACGGTGCTCGCCGACTTCAAGCGCCGCCTCGGGCGCATCGGCATCGAGTACCAGACGCCCGCGCGGCCCTAGGCCATGACGCAGCCCCTCGAGGTCCACCAGCTCGCGCCCGAGGCATTCTTCGAGGAGGTCCACAGGTTCGCCTTCTGGTTCGACTCGGTGAGCGGCTATCTCGATGGCCTCCAGCACGGCCGGTCCCCCCAGACCCCCGAGGCCGTGCTCTCGCCCCTCGAGCGCGACCGGCTCGTTACGGTGCTGTGCAACTACTGCATCGGCGAGACGGCCGCGCTCGAGGGAGCCGGGGGGCTGATCCAGATCGCGCCGAACCGACAGGCGAAAGTGTTGCTCTCGACGCAGACGCTGGACGAGGGCCGTCACCTCGAGGTGTTGACGCAGCGGCTGCGCGAGCTCGGCGTCGCCGACACCGAGGCCGAGATCGCACGGCGCGGCAGCCGCAGCCTCCAGGAGTTCCACCGCCGGCTGCTCGAGCTCGTGCGGGGGCGCGACTGGGTTGCGGCGCTCTTCGCGCAGAACGTGGTGCTCGAGTGCATGGAGTTCGCGGTCTTCGCCCTGCACGCGAAGACCGCCGACCCGCGCACGCGCGAGGTCCTCGCGGGCATCGTGAAGGACGAGCGCCGCCACATGGGCTTCGGCGAGAACGAGCTCGGGCGGCGGCTGCGCGAGGCGCCCTACGCGCGCGAGCGTCTGCGCGCCGTGCGCTTCGAGCTCGACGCGCTGGTGCTGAGCTCCTTCGAGGAGACGTTCGACGCGATCGGCACGCCGCGCTCCGAGCGCGCGCAGCCGGGGCACCACTATCTCGACGCCGTCGCGCGGCTCGGGTTTGCGTGATGGCGCCCGGCGACCCGCTCGAGGCGGAGGACGAGCGCAGCGCGCCGCGGCACCGCTACGCGCTCGACGACCGCGGCTTCGACGAGGTGCCGAAGAAGTACCGGCGCTTCTACCGGCGTTGGGAGGGCGCGGGCGACGCGCTCGCGCCGAACGAAGCGCTCTGCCCGGTCTGCAAGATCGTGGTGCGCTCCACTCGGGAGCTGCGCGTCGGCGACCGCCTCTACTGCATGGCCTGCATGACGCGGCTCGTGGTCGTCGCCGGCGAGGGCGGACGGCTGGTGGCGCAGGTGGTCTACTGAGGTCGAAAATACATACGAATGTAATCTTGCCTTTCTCTGTAGATCGCGTCTAGACTGCGGCCATGACCGCGCGTGCCGCCTCCACCCGCCGCGAGCGACGCAAGCACGAGCTGCGCACGCGCATCCTCGAGAATGCCGTCGCCCTCTTCGACGAAAAGGGCGTGGCGGCGACCACCGTCGCCGAGATCTGCGAGCGCGCGGACGTCGCGCAGAAGACCTTCTTCAACCACTTCGCGTCGAAGCCGCAGCTGCTGCGCGAGATCGCCGCCGAGGCCGAGGAGCGCCTCTACGTCGACCTCGAGGAGATCCGCAAGCAGCCCGGCTCGACGAGCGACCGGCTGCACGCCTTCTTCCGCCGCATCGCCGACAACGCGGAGGCAGCGGGCCCGATGCACCGCGAGGTGCTGACCGAGATCATCCACGTCGCGCAGGAAGCCGGCACCGAGCCCGAGCAGGCGCGGCGCCTGCACGCGGCCTTCGGCGCGCTGCTGCGCGATGGCCGCGCCGAGGGCGACGTCTCGCGCGAGGACTCGCTCGCGACGCAGACGGAGATGCTGCTCGGCGCCTTCTACGCCTTGATGTTCAACTGGGCGCACCTCGAGGACTACCCGCTGCGGCGTCAGTGCATCGCCGCGGCGCGCTTCCTCGCGCGCGCGCTCGCGCCCTACTCGCGAGGAGGGTCTCGATGAACGCCGACTCGGACCGCATGGGTCTGCCGATCCCGAACGGCTGGTTTGCGGTCGCCTTCAGCCGCGATCTCGTCGACGGCGAGGTGCGCCGCATCCGCTACTTCGGCGAGGAGCTCGTGCTCTTCCGCACGCGCAGCGGTCGCGCCGCCGTGCTCGACGCCTACTGTCCGCACCTCGGCGCGCACCTCGCCGAGGGCGGCCGCGTGGTGGGCGAGTCGGTGCGCTGTCCCTTCCACGGCTGGCAATGGGACGCCGACGGGAGCTGCGTCGCGATCCCGTACTGCAAGCGCATCCCGCCGGCGGCGCGCACGCGCTCGTGGCCGGTGCTGGAGCGCAACCGGATGATCTTCGTCTGGCACCACGGCGAGGGAAAGCCGCCGTCGTGGGACTTCCCCGTCATGCCCGAGCTCGACGATCCGAACTGGACCGAGCCGCGCACGTTCGAGCTGCACGTGCCCGTCCACAGCCAGGACATGCACGAGAACAACCTCGATCCGGTGCACTTCCAGTTCGTGCACGGGATGATGGAGACCCCGCCGTCGGAGATCGTCTACGCCGAAGGCGGTCGCTTCATGCGCGTCCAGCACACGGCCGAGCACGAGTTTCCGTTCGGCACCTTCCGCACGACCTTGATCCGCGACTCCTGGGGGCTCGGGCTCTCGTCGGTGCGCACCGAGGGTATCCCGAACGCAGGGCTCCTGATGTACTCGTCGACTACGCCGATCGACACGAGCCATACGCACTCGCGCTGGCTCTTCACGGTCACGAAGAATCTCGCCGACGTCGCGGGCGAGGAGTTCATCCAGGGGCTCTCGACCGGCGTGATGCAGGACCTGCGCATCTGGAGCAACAAGGTGCACCGCGCGAAGCCGCTGCTCTGCGAGGCGGACCACTACCTCGCCGAGTTCCGCCAGTGGGTGCGCCAGTTCTACACCGACCCGGTCGGCTGAGGAGCGCGCGATGGACCGCTATCTGGTGATCTCGTCCGACTGTCACGCGGGCCTGCCCCCGCAGCGCTACCGCGAGTACCTCGACGCGAAGTACCACGCAGCCTTCGACGCGGCGCTGCCCGTGCAGCTCGAGCTGACGCAGAAGGCGGCGAAGCGCTTCCTCGTCGCGGAGATCAACGAAGAGTGGCGCCGCGGCCGCGATGCGGACCTCGCGGGCGCGTGGGATCACGACGCGCGCGTGCGCGTGCTCGACGGCGACGGCATCGCCGGCGAGATCATCTTCCCGGACGGCATCACCGAGATGAACATGCCGCCCTTCGGCGCCGGGCTCTCGCTGCCGACCGAGCAGATCGTGCCCGAGCTCCAGTGGGCGGGCGCGCGCGCCCACAACCGCTGGCTGGCGGAGCTCTGCCAGATGGCGCCCGAGCGGCGCGTCGGCGTCGCGATCGTGCCGGCGCTCTGGGACGTCGACCTTGCCGTGCGCGAGATCCGCTGGGCGCGCGCGAACGGCCTGACCGGGATCCTGCTTCCCTGCATGTGGGGGAAGTTCCCGGCCTATCACCACCCGCGCTACGAGCCGCTGTGGCGCGCGTGCGTCGACGAGAACGTGGTCGTCCACTTCCACTCGGGCCCCGCGCCGTCGGAGGAGTACTTCGGCACCGAGCTGACCGGCGACGGACCGTCGCTGCCGGGCGCGATGGGCATCTATGTGTCGGAGGTCGTGCAGTACCTGGTCCGGCCGCTCACCTTCATGATCTGGGGCGGCGTCCTGGAGCGGCATCCTCAGCTCCGCGTCGTGCTGACCGAGGGCACCTCGATCTGGGTGCCCGAGTACCTGACCTTGCTCGACCATCGCTATTCGGAGACGCACTACTCGCAGAAGCTCGGCGACTACCGCAGCCACCTCTCGCTGAAGCCCTCCGAGTACTTCGCGCGCAACGTCGCGATCGGCGCGTCCTGCATGCCGCGGCGCGAGGCGATGCTGCGCCACGAGATCGGGCTGCGAAATATCATGTGGGGCAGCGACTACCCGCATCCCGAAGGCTCGTGGCCCGTCACGCGCGCGCAGATGCAGGAGACCTTCCACGGCCTGCCCGAGACCGAGATCGCCGCGATGCTCGGCGGCAACGCCGCGCGCGTCTACGGCTTCGACACCGAGAAGCTCGCGCCGCTCGTGGCCCGCATCGGGCCCGAGAAGCGCGCCTTCCAGCAGTAGGAGATCCCTCATGGCCAGGCTTCGCTATGCCCGCACGCTCGACGAGGTGAAGCGCGCGCACGAGACGAATCCGGAGTTCCTGAAGAGCACGGTGCGCTCGATCCGCGTCGTGTACGAGACGCATCCCGAGCTCGTCGCCGCGTCGCTGCCGAAGCCGCTCGCGCCGGCGGCGCGGCCGGAGGTCTGCGTGACCTTCTCGCACGTCGCGATGCACGTCTCTTCGCAGCTCACGATCGAGATCGGCTCCGCGATCTTCGGCGTGCGCGCGCGCTACGAGGGCGACGAGGGTATCTACCTCCTCACGATGCCGATGACGACCGAGCAGGCCGTGATCGGCGGCCGCGAGACCTACGGCGAGCCGAAGAAGATCGCGAAGATCGACTTCGCGAAGGACGGCGACCGCGTGCGCGCGCGCGTCGAGCGCATGGGCGTCGCCTATCTCGAGGCGGAGGGCCGGATCGGCGAGAAGCTCGGGCCCCGCGAGTACGCGGAGTACGCGTACTGCTTCAAGGCGCTGCCGTCGTGCGACCCGGGTCGCGCATTCGACGGCGACCCGCTGCTCGTGCGCCTCGAGTGGAAGCAGCATCACGACGCGGCCTGGCGGCTCGACGGCCGGCTCACCTTGCGCGAATCGCCCTTCGATCCGGTGGCCGACCTGCCGGTGCGGCGGCTGGTGCGCATGGAGTACGACGAGGGCACGACCGAGAGCAACGGCCGCGTGCTCCGCAAGGTGCCGGGCGAGTGGCTGCTCCCGTATCTGCACCAGCGCTACGACGAGCCCGGCGCGCAGGGCATCGAGGTCGCGCTCGAGTCGGCCTCCTAGCCATGCCGGACCTTCGCGCTCGCTATTCGCTCGCGCTCGGGCCTCCGGCCTCCGCTCGGCTTCGCCTCGCTGCGCGTCGGCCGACCTTCGGGTCGGCCTCCTAGCCATGCCGGACCTTCGCGCTCGCTATTCGCTCGCGCTCGGGCCTCCGGCCTCCGCTCGGCTTCGCCTCGCTGCGCGTCGGCCGACCTTCGCGGCCTCCTAGCCATGCCGGACCTTCGCGCTCGCTATTCGCTCGCGCTCGGGCCTCCGGCCTCCGCTCGGCTTCGCCTCGCTGCGCGTCGGCCGACCTTCGGGTCGGCCTCCTAGCCATGCGCGACTTCGCGGGCAAGACGGCGGTCGTGACGGGCGCGGCGAGCGGCATCGGCCGTGCGATGGCGGAGCGCTTCGCCGCCGAGAAGATGAAGCTGGTGCTCGCCGACCTCGACGAGGGTCCGCTCGGCGCCGCAGTGGACGCGCTGAAGTCGCGCGGCGTCGAGGCGATTGGCGTCCGCACGGACGTGACGCGACCCGAATCGGTGGAGGCGCTGGCGCGCGAGGCCGTCGCGGCGTTCGGCAAGGTCCATATTCTCTGCAACAACGCGGGGGTCGGCGCGCACGAGGACGTCCCCATCTGGGAGCTGCCGCTCTCGGACTGGCGCTGGACCTTCGCGGTCAACGTCTTCGGCGTGATCCACGGCATCCGCGCGTTCGTGCCCGGCATGCTGGCGCACGGCGAGGAGGGCCATGTCGTCAACACGTCGTCGGGAAACGGCGGACTCACCCTGGTGCCGTCCACGCCGATCTACTCGGCGTCGAAGGCGTCGGTCTCGTCGCTGACGGAGACGCTGCACCTCCAGCTCGTGCAGCAGAAAGCGAAGATCCTCGCGCACGTGCTCTACCCGGGGCCTCACCTCGTCTCCTCGAACATCTTCGAGGCGGCGAGCCACCGGCAGCCCGAGTTCGCGCGCGAGGTGCCGCAGGTCGCGCCGAAGGTCACGCTCGAGACCCTGCGCGGCATGGCGAAGCAGGCGGGCTTCGAACTCCAGACGACGCTTCCTTCCGAGGTCGCCGAGTCCGTGCTCGCGGGCCTTCGCGCCGACGCCTTCTACATCCTGCCCGCGAGCCCCGACGGCGACGCGCGCTTCAAGGAGCGGGTCGAGAACGTGCTGGCGCGACGCAATCCGGTGCCTCCGCTGTTCTAGAGGACACGGAAGAAGCCGAGCTCCACGGCCCCCGCGCGTGGCGCGCCGGTCGCCACGAACGTGTGGGTCGTGAGCCAGCGCAGGCTCTCGCTCGCGGTCAGGTCTGATGGGCTCCGCTCGGCTGCGCCTGGTTGCGCGCGGCGCTTCGCGCCGCTTGCGGCGCGCTCCGCGCGCCATGTTCCCCGAGCATCCGTCCCGATTGCTCGGGCGTGCCCTTTACGGCTCGGCGCGAAGAGCACCTACCAACGCGTCGACGCGGAATGTACGAAGCCGGGCGGCATGTCCGAGATCTTCTTCTCGGCCAGCCAGGCCTCGAACTCGCCGAGCGCGTCGGGCTCGATCTTTCCGTCGGGCGCGCTCTTCTGGCGCGCGACCCAGCGCTGCATCTTGGTCAGCAGCTGATCGGCGAGCTCGTTGTCGAGGTTCGAGAGCTTCTCCCAGGCAGCGCGCGCGTCGGTCAGGCGGCCGAGCTCGAGGTAGGCCTCGCCGCGGTACTCGATCGCCGGCGCGTAGCCGGGCTTCGTCTCGAGCGCCTTGTCGTAGGCCTTCAGCGAGTCGTCGAATTTGCCGAGCTTGCGGAGCGCGAAGCCGAGATCCGACTGCGCCGGGTACGAATTGGGCTGCTTCTTCACGACGTACTCGAGATCGTCGCGCGCATCGTCGTACTCGCTGTGGATCTTCTTCTCGAGATCCTTGCGATCGTCGGGGGAGGTCGTCGCCTCGAGCTTCGCCTCGAGGGTCTTCGCCTCCTCGAAGTGGTCCTTCGCGCGCTCGAAGCGCTTCGCGATCATCTTGGTGTCGGCGCTGCGCGTATTGCTGCCGCCGCCGAGATCGACCCCGCCACCGCCGCCACCGCCGCCCGCCGCATGCGAGGCGCCGGCGAGGCCCAGGCTCGCGAGCAGGAGCGCTCCGAGGAACCCGACGAGTCGCTGCATGACCGCTTCCTCCGCGGCCGCCGAGAATCGCGCCCGAGCGCGCCCGCGTCAACGCGACACAGGGGCGCCTCGCATCGCGGCCACGCGGCGCCTCGCTCGGCGCGGGCGGAGCGCGTAGGCTCCGCACGTGATGCGATCCGTCGGACGGCGCGGCGCCTTCACGCTGGCGCTCGCGCTGCTCGGCCTGTCGGCCTGCGCCCGGCACCGGCCGCCCGAGCGCATCGTGCTGATCGTGATCGACACCTTGCGCCGCGATGCGCTCGGCAGCTACGGCGGCAAGATCGGCACGCCCGCGCTCGACGCGCTCGCCGCGAGCGGGGTCGCCGTGCCCGGCATGACCAGCGCCTTCCACCAGACCACCGCGTCCATGGCGTCGCTCTTCACCGGCCGCACGCCGTCGCTCGAGACCGGCGACGCGGCGCAGCCGCTGCCCTGGACCGGCGAGACCTGGTGCGGCATGGCGCGCTTCGGCGCGCCGGGAGCGCCGTGCATCCCGGCGTCGCTGCCGACGCTCGCGCAGCGCCTGCACGACGCCGGCTACTGGACGATCGGCGTCCTCTCCAACGAGCTGATGCACGCGCCCTCCGGCTTCGGGCGCGGCTTCGACGATCTGGTGGAGGTCGGCGCGCTGCCCGAGCCCGGCACGCCGCCCTGGCGCGCGCGCGGCTGGAAGCGCGTGCACCCGGCCGCGACGAGCGCAATCGACCGCCGGCTCGGCGATCACTTCTTCCTGTACGTCCACTACATGGACGTCCACGACTACGAGGAGCGCGGCGACCGCTACGAGGACGGGGTGCGCGAGGCCGACGCCGCGGTCGGCGCCTTGCTCGACCACTTGAAGGAGCGCGGCCTCTTCGAGGGCAGCGTGATCGTCGTGACGGGCGACCACGGCGAGCACCTCGGCGAGAAGCACCCGCCCTTTCCGAACCGCGCGCTCGAGCTCCACTACGGCAACCCGAGCTACGAGGAGCTGCTCGCCGTACCGCTGCTGGTGTCGCCGCGTAGCGCGCTCACGGGCGAGCCGCCGCACACGACCCAGGAGCTCCACGCCTGGCTGCTGCACCTCGCCGGCGCGCAGCCCGACCCGCCGCGCGGAGCGGAGCCCGCGGCGGACGAGCTCTACGTGAGCGAGCTCGCCTACCGCACCTACCGGCGCGACGGTTGGAAGAGCGCCTTCGACCGCTCGCGCGATCGGGTCGTGCTCTTCGACCTCGCGCACGACCCGAGCGAGCAGCACGACCTCTCCGCGACGCGTCCCGACGTCGTCGAGGCGCACCGGCGGCGCGTGGACGAGCTGACGCGAGAGCTGGCCGCGAGCGGCGAGCGGCGCGCGGCCATCTCGGCCGAGGAGCGCGCGCGCCTCGAGGCGCTCGGCTACCTCGAGCCCGCCGAGGCGCTGAAACAGCCTTGACCCCCGACGCGCGTCCGTGATGGACTCGCGTCGCGCGTCCATGATGGACTCGCATCGAGGAGGAGCGGGCATGGCGGTTCGCAAGGTCGACTACTGCAAGCTGATCGTGCCGGCGCGCGCCGGCCACGGGGCCGAGATCCTTCGCGCGCTGCGCGACGAGGGCGTGAGCCTGCTGGCCTTCACAGGCTTCCCGCTGGGTGGCGGCAAGGCGCAGATCGATCTGGTGGCGCCGCGCATCGGCGACGTTCGCCGGGTCGCACGCCAGTATGGCTGGCGCCTGGGACCGACGAGCCGCGGCTTCCTGGTGCAGGGACGCGACGCCGTCGGCGCGGTGCACCGCCACCTCGCGAAGCTCGCGCGCGCGGACATCAACGTGATCGCCGCCGACGCCGTCGCCGCCGGCGGCGGCCGCTTCGGCATGATCCTGTGGGTCGCGCCGCGCGACTACGCGCGCGCCGCCCGCGCCCTTGGAGCTTCGTAGCTGAAAGAGCCCGACTCCGCCGACGCTAGTCGGGATGCTCGGACGCGCTGGCGCCGCGCTTCGGCGCGGAATCGCTGCGGTACGCGCTGCTCGCTTCGCTGCTTCTCGCCGTCTGGGGCAGCGTCCACTCCGTTCTCGCCGCGCGGACCCTCGCCGCGGACCTCGCCCGCAGCGCCGGCGCGGAGACCACGGCTCCCGTGGGGTCCGCTGTGGCGGGAATCTTGCAGTTCGATCGCTGAACCATCCGTCGAGCCGGTTCGATGGGACGTGACCCGTGGTAGGCTGGGCCGCCACTACCACCAGGGTCATCTCCCCGCCTCGCGCCCCGGCGGGTCCGACGGGCGCTCGGGCTGCGCGCGGAGGAGGTCAGCGCTCGAGGTCCGCTCGAGCGCCTCGCATCCGGAGGCGCCCCGTGCAACAGAACCAGGCCCGCTTCTTCGGCTCGTCGCTGTTATCCGGCCTGCTGATCCTCCTCGCGCTCGGCGCGAACGCGCAGACCTCCTTCGTCGAGTTCGAGAGCGGCCAGGTGCGACCGCTCGCGATGTCGCCCGACGGCACGAAGCTCTTCGCGGTCAACACGCCGGACAACCGCCTCGAGGTCTTCAGCATCACGGCGGGCGGCCTCACCCAGATCGACTCGATTCCGGTGGGCATGGAGCCGGTCGCAGTGGCCGCGCGCAGCAACACGGAAGTCTGGGTGGTCAACTTCCTGTCCGACAGCGTGAGCATCGTCGACCTCTCCCAGACCCCGGCGAGGGTGGTGCGCACCCTGCTGGTCGGCGACGAGCCGCGCGACATCGTCTTCGCGGCGGGCCGCGCGTTCATCAGCACGGCGCACCGCGGCCAGGTGCGTTCGGAGGGCGGGCTCGCCGGATCCCTCTTCACTCCGAGCCCCGGCGCCCCGAGCGGCACAGCTGATCCCCAGCTCACCACCCCGGGCGTAGGCCGCGCCGACGTGTGGGTCTTCGACCCGACCAACTTCGGCATCGCGCTCGGCGGGACGCCGGTCAAGGTGCTCGCGTTCTTCGCGGACACGCCGCGGGCGCTCGCGACCGACGGCACCAATGTCTACGTGGCGGCCTTCGAGTCGGGCAATCAGACGACCACGATCAACGAGTCGGCGGTGTGCGACGGCTTCCAGGTCAGCGGCGGCACCCCCAGCAATTCTTGCGGCGTCGGCGCGCCGGGTGGCGTGCTCGGGCCGACGACCAACTGCCGCCAGGACACCCCCGGCCCGCCGTGCGAGGAGTCGGCGGCAGCGCCCGAGGTCGGCATCATCGTCAAGAAAATCGGGAGCCAGTGGCTCGACACCGGCGGCCGCAACTGGACGCCGCTCGTGGCATTCAACCTCCCCGACCACGACGTGTTCGAGTTCAACGCGACCACGCTCGCCACGGTGAACACGTTCGACCACGTCGGCACCGTGCTCTTCAACATGGTCGTGAACCCGAGCCCGACTCCGGGCGCGACTCGCGTCTACGTCACCAACACCGAGCTCCGCAACGACAAGCGCTTCGAGGGTCCGGGCATCTTCGGCGGCTCGACGGTGCAGGGCCACCTCTCCGAGTCCCGCATCACGGTGCTGAACCCCGCGCTGGCGGAGGGTGTTGCCGGCCAGGTCGACCCGCAGCACCTGAACAAGCACATCAACTACAGCCTGCTACACACCGACCCAAGCGCGAATCACGCGCTGATCGACGCGCAGATCCCGAAGAGCCTCGCGACGCCGCTCCAGGCGGTCGTCTCGAGCGACGGCAACACGATCTACATGGCCGCCTTCGGGTCGGCGAAGATCGGAGTCTTCAGCCGCACCGCGATCGAGGATCCGAACTTCGAAGCGAACTTCGACCCGACCACGGCGAGCGCGAACTACATCCCGACGGGCGGTGGGCCGTCGGGCCTCGCGCTCGACGAGGTGAACAACCGCCTGTACGTGATGACGCGCTTCGACAACTCGGTGCGCGTGATCGACCCCAGCACGAAGGCCACCCTCCAGATCCGCTCGCTCACGAATCCGGAGCCCGCGTCCGTCGTGACCGGCCGGCCCTTCCTCTACGACGCGGTCAACACGTCGGGCAACGGCGAGGCCTCGTGCTCGTCGTGCCACATTTTCGGCGACTTCGACAGCCTGGCCTGGGATCTCGGCAACCCGGACGCCGGCACCTCGCAGAATACGCAGCCCTCGGCCGTCGCGGTGCTACCGCCCGCCACGATCTTTCACCCGATGAAGGGCCCCATGACGACCCAGACCTTGCGCGGTCTGGCGACGCACGGCGGCATGCACTGGCGAGGCGATCGCGTCTCCGGCTTCTTCGGCGTCGATCCCTGCAACCAGGACCCGAACGTCACCGCGCCGTGCAGCGAGGACTTCTCGTTCCGCAACTTCATCGTCGCGTTCGAGGGCCTCGTCGGGAAGCAAGCCACCATCTCCACTCCGAACGGCCTCGCCGCGATCACGCCGACGCAGATGCAGCAGTTCTCCGACTTCATGCTTCAGGTCATGCTGCCGCCGAATCCGATCGGGCCGCTGAACAACACGCTCACCGGGGCCGCCTTCGCCGGCCAGGGGACGTTCACGACCGGCACCACCGACACGGTCGCGACCTGCGAGGGCTGCCACAACCTGAATCCGGCGGCCGGCTTCTTCGGCTCGGGCGGCGAGCAGAGCTTCGAGGGCGAGCCGCAGAACATGAAGGTTCCGCACTACCGGAACCTCTACGCGAAGGTCGGCATGTTCGGCATCTCGGTCGTTCAGAACAACTCGGGCCCTCCGGTGTTCATGGGCGATCAAATGCGCGGCTTCGGCTACCTGCACGACGGCAGCGTCGACACGCAGGCGCACTTCCACCAGGCGCCCGTCTTCAATCTGACTCCCACGCAGGAGGCCAACCTCGAGGCCTTCGGCATGGTCTTCCCGACCGACCTCGCGCCGATCGTCGGGCAGCAGGTCACGCTGACCACGCTGAACAACCAGGCCGGAAGCCCCGCCAATCAGCGCATCGACCTGATGGAGACGCGCGCGGGCACGTCCTTCAGCTCGCTGATGCTCGGCGGCACGGTCACCGAGTGCGACGTGATCGCGAAGGGCAGCGTCGGCGGCGTGAAGCGCGGCTGGCGCCGGGAGTCCGGCACGGGCCCGAGCAACACGGTCTATCGCTCGGACGTCAACACGACCACCACCGACGCGTCGCTGCGAGCGCTCGTCACCACGCAGGGCCCGATCACCTGGACCTGCGCGCCGCCCGGCTCGGGCACCCGCATGGGCATCGACCGCGATCTCGACGGAGTGCTCGACGGTCTCGACAACTGTCCGTCGGTCGCGAACCCGAGCCAGACCGACTCGAATAGCAACGGCATCGGCGACGCCTGCGAGCTCGGCGCCGATTCCGACGGCGACGGCGTGCCGGACGTGTCCGACAACTGCCCGCTCGTGATCAACCCCGGCCAGGAGAACTTCGACCACGACAGCATGGGCGACGCCTGCGATCCGGACGACGACAACGACGGGATTCTCGACATCTACGAGACCAACACGGGCGTCTACGTCTCGCCGACCAATACGGGCACCAACCCGCTGAACGCCGACACCGACCACGACGGCATCCCCGACGGCGTCGAGGTGGCGAACGGTTGGAATCCGAACGATCCCAACAGCCCGCCGAAGACGATCCCGCTCCTGCCCTTCTGGGGCACCCTGCTGCTCATCGGGGCCGTGCTGTTCGCGGCGTCGCGACTGCTGCGCCGCGGCGGCCCGTCGACCCCGGCCTAGCCTGCGCGGCAGCGGGCCTCCGACGGAGGCCCGCTGCCCGCTCTCGCGGCGCTCGTGTCGGAGACGGCGCCGCGATAGCGCTAGCATGCGAGACTCCGTGGAGTCGCATCGGCCGCGCGCCGCCGTCGATCGCTACCTGCTCGCCCTCTCGCTCGGCGCACTCGGCGTCGTGTTCGGCGACATCGGCACGAGCCCGCTGTACGCGCTGCGCGAGTGCTTCCACGGCGCCTACGCGGTCGAGCCGACGCGCGCGAACGTGCTCGGCGTGCTCTCGCTCGTGCTGTGGTCGCTGCTGCTCCTGATCTCGGTCAAGTACCTCGGCTTCGTGCTGCGCGCGGACAACCGCGGGGAAGGCGGCGTGCTCGCGCTCGTCGCGCTGCTGCTGCCGCGCGCCTCCGCGCGCAACGCCTGGCGCGTGACGGTGGTCGGGCTGTTCGGCACCGCGCTCCTCTACGGCGACGGCATGATCACGCCCGCCATCTCGGTGCTCTCGGCCGTCGAGGGCATCGAGGTCGAGGCGCCGGGGCTGCGCATGTTCGTGCTGCCGGCAACGGTCGCGATCCTGGTGGCGCTCTTCTCGATCCAGCGCCACGGCACGGGCCGAGTCGGCGCGCTCTTCGGGCCGATCGTGCTGGTCTGGTTCCTGGCGCTCTTCGCGCTCGGCCTGCGCGGCATCACCTACGACCCGTCGGTGCTCTTCGCGGTCGACCCGCGCCACGCGTTCTGGTTCTTCGCCGAGAACCGCTGGCACGCCTTCGTCGTGCTCGGCGCGGTCTTCCTGGTGATGACGGGCGGCGAGGCGCTCTACGCCGACATGGGTCACTTCGGCAGGCGTCCGATCCGGCTGGCGTGGTTCGTCGTCGTGCTGCCGAGCCTCGTGATCCACTACTTCGGGCAGGGCGCGCTGCTGCTCCACGACGCCTCGGCCGCGCGCCATCCCTTCTTCCACCTCGCGCCGCCCTGGGCGCACTACCCGCTCGTCGCGCTCGCCACCGCCGCCACGGTGATCGCCTCGCAGGCGATGATCTCGGGCGCCTTCTCGCTGACGCATCAGGCGATCCAGCTCGGCTTCAGCCCACGCCTCCATCTCCAGCACACGTCGGCGCGCGAGAGCGGGCAGATCTACGTCGGCCCGGTCAACTGGGCACTGATGGTCTCCGCGTGCGCGCTGGTGATCGGATTCGGGTCGTCGGCCAACCTGGCGGGCGCCTACGGCACCGCGGTGTCGGCGAACATGGTGCTGACCACGCTGCTGCTCTGCACCGTCGCGCGCCAGCGCTGGGATTGGCGCTTCGGCGTGTTGGCGCTCGGCGCCGCGTTCCTCCCGATCGACATCGCGTTCTTCGGCTCGAACCTGCTGAAGCTGATGCACGGCGGGTGGTTCTCGCTGGTGGTCGCGGCGGTCGTCTTCACCTTGATGAGCACGTGGAAGCGCGGCCGCCAGGTGCTCTCGACCCGCCTCGAGGAGACCGCGCTGCCCGTCGACCTCTTCCTGCCCGACCTCGAGACCTCGAACCTGCCGCGCGCCTCGCACCCGGCTGTCTTCATGACGGGCGATCCGCAGGGCACGCCGCACGCGCTGCTGCACAACATCAAGCACAACCAGGTCGTGCACCGGCAGACGATCTTCCTGACCGCGCTCACGGAGGACGTGCCTTTCGTGCCGGCCGCCGAGCGCATGACCGTCAAGGCGCTCGGGCGCGGCTTCTACCGCATCGTCGCGCGCTACGGGTTCATGGAGATTCCCGACATCCCGGCGCTGCTCTCGCGCTGCTCCGTCGATCTCGGGCTCGCGATCGACCTCGAGCGCACGAGCTACTTCCTCGGCCGCGAGAACCTGATCCCTTCGGGCACGTCGGGCATGGCGCGCTGGCGCGAGATGCTCTTCGCCTTGATGTCGGCGAACGCGCAGACGGCGACGGCGTACTTCCGGCTGCCGCCGAATCAGGTGGTGGAGCTGGGAGCTCAGATCGAGCTCTAGCTCAGCGCACCTCCAGCACATAGCGGCGCAGCGGAAAGAACGACGCTTCCGTCGTCTTCACCTCGACGATGTAGCGGCCGGGATGCAGGAAGGTCGGATCGATCTCGAAGCGCGCCTCGGAGCGGCCGTCCTCGAGCACGGCCTTCGCTTCGAGGTTCCGGGAGCCGTCCTCCGCGTCGAGGATGCGTACGGGCCGCGGATCGTCGCTGCGCGACGGCTCTCCGAGCACGAGGTGGAGCACCACCGGCCGGCCCGGCTCGAGCGTCGACGCCTCGATCGCGATCGTCTGGCCCGACGCGACGCGCAGCTCGTCGGAGGTCGCGGGCTGCGCGACCGGGGCTGGCGACGCAGCAAGCGCCGCCGCGGGCGCTGCGGCCGGTGCAGGCGCCGGCGCGGCGCCGCGCCCGGGCCACATCCAGTGCGCGATCGCGAAGCCGAGCAGCGCGGCGACGGCGAAGATCCCCGCGACGCGGGCGCTGCGCATGTCCCCTCCGATCGCGGCCGGCGCGAGAAGTCGCGGGCGCGCGCGGCGGATCATTCCACCGCGCGCGGAGGTGTTCAACGCGGGGGCCAGCACGCCCGGAGGCCTATCGCGCCGGGTCTCAGCCTCTGAGCTTCGCTCGGCTCCGCCTCGCTGCGCGTGAGCGCTTCGCGCTCACTTGCTAATGGCAGTCCGCGAATAGGTGCCAGGGACCGATCGCGTCCTGTGCGATCGTCTGCTCGCCCGAGGCCGTCGCGATGCGAAGGCCCGTCGCGTCCGACCAGAGCCGATCGCGCGTGCCGTCGCCGTCGTAGTCGCCGCAGCCGGCGAGCGTCGCGCCGCTCGGCGCGGGCTCGACCGCGCTCGCGAAGGGCGCGACGGCCTGGAGCCGCGTGAGTGCGTCCGGCGCCGTGCGGAGCGCCAGCTCGGCCGCGCCGTCGCCATCGAGGTCGGCGAAGGCGCCGAAGCTCGCGCCCTCGGGCAAGGTCACGGACGTGGTGTCGATCAGACCGCCGCCCGCGATGCGCCAGAGCGACGCGCCATCGGCCGAGATCCAGACGAGGTCGGCGTGGCCGTCGCCGTCGGCGTCGCCCGCCGCGGCCGAGGCCTGCGCCGGCGGCGCCGCCGAGAGCGGGAGCACGCTGTCCGCGGCCAGCCAGAGCGAGACGCCGCTCGGGTCGACCACCGCCACGTCCGCCTTGCCGTCGCCATCGAAGTCGCCCGATGCGGCGAAGGTCGCACCATCGGGAAGGGTGGCCCACGGCACGAGCGTGAGCGCACCCGGGCCCGCCCGCAGCGCGCTGCCGGGCGCGATCGCGAGCTGGCCCGGCGCGAAGAAGAGGAGATCGGGGGCGCCGTCGCCGTCGAAGTCGCCGACCGCTTCGAGCTGCCAGCCGCCGGACGGCAGCGAGTAGAGGCGCGCGGTCGCGAGATCGGCGCTCGTCACGCGCACCAGCGTGCCGTCGTCCGAGAGCCAGACGAGGTCGTCCGCGCCGTCGCCATCGAGGTCGCCGCGCAAGCTGACGCCGTGCGGGTCGTGCGTGCCCGTGTTGCTCGGATCGGAGCCAGGCGCCGGATCGGTCGACCCGCCGCCTGACGACCCCGAGCCGCCCGAGCCGGCCACGCCCGTTCCGCCGCCACTGCCCGTCCCGCCGCCGGTCGACGTCGCCCCGCCGCCATCGCTCGGGGGCGGAGTCGGGTCGCCCACGAACACGAAGGGCTCGGAGGGAGAAGAGAGGGGGCCCATGTTGCCTGCGACGTCGAAGGCCGCGACGCGCACGCGCACGACCTCGCCCGGCGCGCCCATCAGCTGGACGCTGGCGCTGTTGGTCTGCGCCTCCTGGGTGAAGCCGCTGTCGTTGCGCGACACCAGCACGTGATAGCCGGCGACCGGTCCGGACGCCGCGTCCCACGAAAGTGTCGCGGAGAGGCTCCGCACCGGCGTCGGATCGGGCGTATTCGTCGGAGGCGGCGTGTTCGAGCCGCCCGGCGACACGCCGCCGCCACCCCCACCGGTCCCCGATCCACTGCCGCCGCAAGCGACGGCGAACGCCAGCGCGATCGAAGACGTTACGACGCGAAAGCCTCGGAAGGTCGCGAATCCGGCTCTGGACACTCCAATACACTCCACTGGCTTTGCGAGCCTGCGGTGTACTCCCACCCCCGTTGGCTTCCCCCGGATCCCGGGAGAGCCGAGCCCACCATCCAGCCGCGCGGAATGATGCGGCAGATCTCGGTTTCGGCACTGTGTGATGGGTCACAAAAGCGCGTCGGATCAGCGAAACGCGGTCTCACTCCGCGCGCTTCGCGAGGTCGACTGCGCGATCGCCGCGGGCTCGTTGCGGCCGCGGATCCGGTTGGCGACCGGATGGCAGCCATGACATGCTGGCCCCGTTCCAACCCCCTCTTGTCGCCGCGATCTGCGCGCTCGTGAGGTGCCCACCATGGAATTCGAGTACAGCGAGAAGACTCGCTACGCGCTCTCGAAGCTCGAGAAGTTCATGGGCGAGCACGTCTACCCGAACGAGGAGACCTATCACCGCCAGCACGAGAGCTTCGGCGCGGATCGATGGCGAATCCCCCCGATCATGGAGGACCTCAAGAAGAAGGCGCGCGAGGCCGGGCTGTGGAACCTCTTCCTGCCGGAGAGCGAGCACGGCGCCGGCTACACGAATCTGGAGTATGCGCCCCTCTGCGAGGTGATGGGGCGGGTCGGCTTCGCCTCCGAGGTCTTCAACTGCGCGGCCCCCGACACCGGCAACATGGAGGTGCTCGTCCGCTACGGCAGCGAGGCGCAGAAGCAGCGCTGGCTGACTCCCCTGCTCGAAGGGAAGATCCGCTCGGCCTTCGCGATGACCGAGCCGGCCGTGGCCTCCTCCGACGCCACCAATATCTGCACCGAGATCCGCCGCGACGGCGACTCCTACGTGATCAACGGCCGCAAGTGGTGGACCTCGGGCATCCTCGACCCGCGCTGCGAAATCCTGATCGTGATGGGCAAGACCGACTTCTCCGGTCCCGCCCACCAGCAGCAGAGCATGATCCTGGTGCCGCGCGATACGCCGGGGGTGGTGGTCGAGCGGCATCTTCCCGTCTTCGGGTACGACG